>MTLE01000368.1_pt2 | contig 73510 bp, 54 predicted proteins | sample 1982461 | NCBI WGS metagenome assembly MTLE01 (sample SAMN05712605, study PRJNA340218) | biofilm metagenome | isolation source: sample SPL anode biofilm adapted to -200 mV | place: USA | collected 2012-02-03 | reverse complement strand
GCTTCAATGATGAAGTATGTTGACATACCGGTATCATATTTCACAGGACAGCCACAAATAGAAATTCCAATTTATACCATTACGGAAGGATCTCTATCAGTTCCGATTTCTTTAAGTTATAAAGGAGGAGGAATTAAGCAAAATGAATTACCTGGAGTAATCAGTAGCGGATGGTAGTAATCACAATACCAAACTCCTTGTATGACCTATATTTAGGTATTATATTGTTGCTAAAGGTCAAATAGTTTTCTATCTTTGCATACTCCCTAATCATTAATCAATAATGAGCGATGAATCGTTAATTATACAATTAAAGAATGGAAGCCATGATGCTTTTACCTTTATCTACAAGAAATACTCCGCGCAGGCTTTTTCTCTTGCGTACAAGTACCTTTGTAGCCGCATTCTGGCTGAAGATGTCGTTCAAAATCTTTTCTTGAAGATATGGAACCTTCGCGAAGATATTGACCCAAAGCGCCCATTTAATCATTTCCTATTCACAATCCTCAAAAACGACCTTCTTAACATTCTCCGCAATGGCAAAAATAATATGTTTGTCCTTGATGAATGTCTTGAAGTTCTAAACTATATTGAGAATCCAGAAGAGGATGAAGCATCAGAAATTGACGAAACACAGATAGAGATTTTCAAGTGTGCCTTAGAACGTCTTTCGCCTCAACGTCGCAAAATTTTTGCGCTTAAAATAAAAGGTAAATATTCAAATCAAGAAATTGCTGAAAAGCTGAATTTATCTGTAAATACTATTAAATTCCAATATAGCCAATCACTTAAACTACTTCGCCAATATGCGCGTGAATGTTCTTTGGCTCTCCTTATAATGCTGATTCCATAAAAAAATTGAGCATAGCCTTTCCTTTTGAAATTAGCCATGCCCAAATTAAAATATACTGATAATTGAAGACTATTCTACCACATTAAGGCTTGTTTTATACTTGTCTAATAACCCACGTGAGAATACCAGTACATCATAGCATCGTTCGTAACTAATTGGTTGTTTTGATTCAACCCAACTGTCTTCAAACGTTTTCATTTTATTCTCAAACGCTGTTGCATCAAAATCTCTTCCACTTTCTACTGCATTTATCACATCGTCCATATACATTTGCCAGCGCGGAGCATAATAATTAGATACCAATCCGCTTAGTGTGCGACTCGCATAATCGTTCAATCTCCCGCCCCAGGTAGTTATAAGATTTCTAGCATTTTTCTCATAATAATCACTTATCTCTTTGTTGTCGCTTAGAGTCCGTGCTGATTTTATCCAAGTTTCCAAAGAGCTATATGGATGGGCAGATGTGAGCATATCAAGGTCTCTCAATATTTCATTCATTTCAGTTGCACAACCTCTCAAAGTGGCAATATCTTTCTCATGATATGCCTTATCAAAGCGTTTCTTAACGTCTAAGAAGTGATTCCCTAATACTTGGCGTCCTACTACTACCAAATCCACCACATAGGCATCAGTTTTGGCATTATCAGCCTTTAAAAGCAATTCCCAGGCCTCAATAAGTTTAGATTGCGGATAATTAATTCCCGTCCTACCGCCGGCATATTTGTCCATCTCAGGACGATAATTCGGCATAATTCCTAAAGTACGTGGCACCTGCACATATATATCGTTAAAAAGAATCTTCCACGCATCGCGCACTGGTTGGCACACTGCTCCATAATGACGATCAGCAATATTCTCTACCCACGCCTCATCACTGGCATTAGGCATATTCCACGCCTTCTCAAAAATATACTCATATGGGAACTGCATCACATCAAGTCCCTCTAGTGTAGATCCTACTCCCTTAAAATTCTTTCCTCCGTTAATCATTGTATTATCAAGACGTGCACCACTTTCTTTCGCATTTCCGGTCATAGTGGTATTCCCTCCAAAATTGCCAAGATAGCACCATATATATGGCTGCCCATGGAAATGGTTGGTAGTCTTCCACAATTCCACATTTTCACAATGGTAATCAAGCAGAAACATCTTTCCGCTTGGGACGCCGCTTAGTAACGCTTCTATTCTTGGTGCTGTCCAATCTTTGCGCTGATAGTAGAACATCCATGTCATTTGCAACCACACAGCATCTTTGTCCACGGCTGTGAGAGTGCGATACATATTTTTAGATATTTTCTTCAAATATTCTGGTTCCCAACTTGGTGGATCAACTTCATTAAATGGGTCAACTCCATATACATGATCTGTTCCAAAAAGCTTTGTTTGTTCCTCTAAGAACAATTTCTGTATTTTACCAAACAATGGTTCCTCCGGATTCAAGAAATGGCAACTATTTGAGTCTTTAAAGCCTGCCCAACCTCCTAAGGATTTAATATTAGCATTCGGGAAAATACGCATCAATTCTGCTGGCACATGACCAGCAAAAGCTGGTAGCACTGGCTTCATTCCGAGCTCTCTTTCTCTAGAAAGAATCTTTTTCTGCAAATCGATTTGTCCATCAAGCCACTCTTTTGGCAACGGACCGTTCCATCGGTCAATATTTGCCATTCTATGCCATGGTAGATATGTTGGTCCCGTAAAATAACCTCGTATTTCCTCATCAGTCATTCCTAACTTTTTCCAAACATTATACCACACACCCTCTTGTCCTGTAATAGCAAGAGGCATATTCACTCCATTAAGTGCCATCCAGTCGATAAAACGTTCCCAATCTGCCCAATTCCAGAATGGCATAGTGTAGCCGTAGGTACAATAATTCAAGAAAAATCGCTTATCTAGTTTTGCCTCTCCTTTTTCCACTCCGTTCACTTGTGGTAATGAAGACGGCATATATATCGTTCGGTCCTTATACCATGACACTGTAACTAAGCAATATTTGCGTAGATAGTGGTTAAGTCCCATGGCCATAGAGTTGGAGTTATTTCCTTTTATCTCAATCTTTCCATTTTCATTTGATATTTCGAAATAGTCTTTCGATGCTTTCTTTTCCACAAATTTAAAATCTCCATAATTCTGTGGAAGTATTCTTTGCGCTAACTCCTGTGCAGCCTTCTCCTGCTTGGTTTGCGCAATACTGGTAGCAGCTAAAGCCAAAATAATCATCAATGTGATTGTCCTTAGAAGGTTTTGTTTCATTGGTTTAAAAATTATAGTTTTATTAAAATATTCTTTCTGTAAAGCACATATCCCATGAGCCACATCAAGCCCACAAATATCACAGCATAGATACAAGAACCCATATAGTCCCCAAATATTGGTTGCAAAACGTTTGCAAAAGTCCAATCTGGTACTCCTAAATCTCGTAACCCATCTCCCGCTATCTCACTCACAATATATATTATCAATGGATTCACGCCTATTATCTTAAATGGTTGTGCCCACTTTGTGTATTTTTTCTCGTCAATGATCTCAATTAGCAATGCCAAGACCATGTATGATATTCCGCATGTTACTAGCACAAAGCTTGGCGACCAGAGGCGTTTGTTAAGTGGTGTTACGTATGACAATAAAAATCCGGCAAACAACAATGCCGCTCCCACGAGTAGAAAGTGAAGCATCTTGTCCTTGTTATCCTCTCTTCTCATCAATTCACGCCCGCAAAGAAATCCTATCATCACCTGTGTCACTGCCGGTATCGTACTCATTATTCCTTCTGGGTCAACAAACTGCTTACCATGAAGATACATATGATTAGCTCCAAGCACAGCATTATCCACTATCGCCATAATGTTATCGGCACACTTTTCAAATCCATTTCCTATCAATTGCAACGTAAGATAAAAAACTAATAAGGCACCTATTATAACCGGGAATCTTTTATGTTGCACTAACAAGGCCATCACAGCAACTATTCCATAGCATATACCAAGCCGTTGAAGCACTCCGAGAATACGCATATTCTCAAAGTCTAGCCAATTTCCGCTCTCCATTGAGTTTAGCACCCATTTCAAAGCTATACCGGCAAAAATAATCAGGAATGTCCTACGCACCACGCGGCCAATACTCACTTTAAAATTGAATTCATGTCGGCTTAGTGATAGGTAAATTGAAATTCCCATTACAAACATAAACATTGGAAACACCAAATCCGCCGGGTTGAACCCGTCCCATTTGGCATGATGAAGTGGCGCATAGCAGAAACCGCAAGCTCCAGCATTGTTCACAAGCACCATTCCTGCAATGGTGATACCTCTCAATACATCAATAGCCAATAGTCTCTTTCGTGGTTTTTTTATAGCATCCATTATTGACAAATTAAACACATTATTGTAGTCATTGCTGCAAGCATCGCTCCCACTAACGACTCATAAGGGACAAGTTTTAATCTTTGCTTGAAACTTAGGTCGCACACTCCTCCAGTTGCATGGAAGAATGAGCCGTGAGGGAGATGGTCAAGTACCGTAGCTGATGAGTTTATCATTGCCGCACCCCATGCTGCCGATACTCCCACTGCCATAATAGCGTCGCTGAATGATGCAGAAGCAAGTGTAGCTCCAGCAGTGGTTGATGCTGTGGCTGCCGACATTAATGCTCCTGAAATCGGAGCTATGAGCACACCGCTTATATGTGCCGACGACAAGCCGTCTAATATCCATTGCGTAAGAGTTGAGTTTTTAATGATTCCAGCAATGGTTCCTGTCCCAATTAACAATATTGCAACTGTCGACATCTTGCCTAACCCATATTCTACACTGCTTATTATATTTTTCCACTGACGCATACATATTATTCCGCAAATACCTCCTATCGGCAATGCGATTAGCGGGTCAACGGTGATTCCGCAGATCGGACGCATCGACAATAATAAAATAGTAACTATCGGAGCCACTATACTTGCAAGGAATGATGGCAGTTTTTCCTTCTCTTTTTCAGGTTCTTTTAAAGTAACTTTTTCACCATCTTTCGGCATTATTCTTATCACTACCCACACTGTAAAAAACAAACCCACCACAGCAGGAAGTAAGTTATAGAAGATTACCGTTGATAGGCTTGCTCCAAAATTCTGGGCTGCTATTATAGTATTTGGGTTTGGCGATATTATATTTCCGCATTTTCCTCCTCCGATCAAAGCTATTAGAAGTACGCTTTTCGATAATCCTAACCGGTTACCAATTGTCAAGGCTATTGGTGCAACTGTGATTACAGCCACGTCAATAAACACTCCTACTGCACATAAAAGCATCGTGGAGAGAGCCAATGCGAAATACACCCTTTTCTCACCGAGTTTATCAATTATGGTATTGGAAATAGTCTCAGCTGCCCCTGTCTTGATAAGGATACCCGACAATACTCCTGCCGTAAGAATCCTTATAATGGCTGGCGTAATATCTTTTATTCCGTCAGTCATCACAGTTACCGTCTGTTCCAATCCGAGTCCGCCAATTAATCCTCCCACTAACGCTCCTCCAATCAAGCTGTAAGCCGGAGAGATTTTCTTTATTATTAGAAATATGGCTAATACTAATCCTATTAAAGCACCTATTGCTGTCATTTTTTTATTTTTTATAGAATCTGTTTATTGTAAGCATAATTTGTCTCACTGTCGTTTTCACGTTGTCCAGAGCATTTTCTCGGTTCATTGCCTCCTCCAGGCTCACCGCTCCCTGCTGAATGCAGAAAACTGATGTAAAGCCTGTTTTATCAAGCTCTTTTGCGTCTTCTATACTACCACCTATTCCAATAACAGGGATATTGAGCGGACGAGCATAATCCAATACTCCGTTAAGGGCCTTCCCCATCTTGGTCTGTCCATCAATTCGGCCTTCTCCCGTAAGAATCAAGTCAGCATCTTTAATGATTTCCTTGAAATGCACCGTATCAAGCACTACATTTATCCCAGCCTCAAGCTTAGCTCCTAATATGGCATATAAAGCCCCTCCCATGCCTCCTGCTGCTCCCGCGCCCGGCATCTGGCTTACATCTTTACCGGAATATTTTTCAATCACCTTGGCGAAATTACGAAGGCCTTCGTCCAATTCTTCTATTTGTGAATTTGTGGCACCTTTTTGCCTAGCATAAATAAAAGCTGCTCCTTGAGGTCCGTAGAAAGGATTATTCACATCACAAGCTACTGTGAATTTGCTATCCTTCACTCTTGAATCAACATTAGAGTCGTCAATTTTGTCAACATATATAAGATTGCCGCCTATCGGTTCTAGAACATTACCGTCTTTATCTAGAAATCTATACCCTAATGCCGATAATAGCCCCGTAGCAGCATCATTAGTGGCACTTCCACCAATTCCAATAATAAATTTACGGCATCCTTTATCGAGCGCATTCTCAATTAATTCTCCTGTGCCGAAAGTGGTCGTTAGTTCTGGATTTCTTAGCTTTGGCTCTACCAAAGGCAATCCGCTAGCAGTAGCCATTTCTATCACTGCAATATCATTATCAGTAATATTATAGCTTGCCTTAATAGGACGCATTAAAGGGTCCTTTACTTTAATTTCAATATTCGTGGAAGGTATTCTCTTACATATCGCTTGTGTTGTTCCTTCTCCTCCGTCAGCTATTGGCACTATTGTCACATCAGCATTAGGAAATACAGATTTTACCCCGTACATTGCACTTTTCCCTATATCTTCTGATGAAGCAGATCCCTTAAAAGAATCAAATGCCAGAACCACTTTCTTCATAATAAATAGTTTTAAGTATTATAAACTCTTGAGTTCCTTGATAATCCTCTCTGCTTCCTTTAACGGATTATTATACGGTTGTGTTGTATTTTTCCACGAACTTTTTATCCAATCCTCTTCCCATTGGTCTAAATATCCGCGTTTTGCAGAAAAATACATCTTCATCCTTGGTATATAATAGTCACTAATCAATCCGCTCCAGAATCTTGCTGCATAATCTTCCTGAAAACCGCCCCATGTGGTTATAAGACGTTTGGCATTGGATTCATAGGCATTTTTTTCTTCAAGAGTAGTACCTTGGCCTCTCGCGGCATCCACCCAAGCCTGAAGACTGCAAGTAGGGTGAGACGCAAGAAGTCTATCAACTTGACGCAAAATATTTATCGAACTTTCAAGTAATGATTTTGCTGTGGCATTATCTCCTATTGAATCGGCTGAAAGAGCTGCTTTATATAGCTTATCGGCTTTTACAGCAGCATAATAAGAAGCAAATTCAATCGCATCATTCACATATAATTTAGAATTTTTAAGCTCCTCTGCGCTATGCATAAAGTCTTCCACTCCCGATAGGAATTCATCATTCATATCTGTTCGGCTTTTTCTCCTTGTATCTGGGAAAACAGTTTGCCAAGTGAATCGTGGATAAGAATAAAGCGAGCTATAAACACTCTTGCGTAATTTATCCCAAGCTTTCTTCACGTTGGGAGGATAGACGCCATATCGTGCCGTGCAGAACTTGTCAAGCCATGTATCAACATTTATAGAATCGTTTGTCCAACCCATATCAGCTAACAATTCATACACTACCTCATTATTTTCCAATCCTTCTGGAGCTGCTCCAAAACCAACCAGATTTCCCTTATTAGGAGAATGCAGTGCTTGCGCTGATGAAGTAGCATACATATTCAAATCACCCGTCAGAAGCGTCTTTCCTCCAAAGTTAGGAACATAGCTGAATATCCACTTCTTTCCATAGAAACCATCGTGATTCTTCCATGTCTGTTCTGTGTGCCATACCCATTTCGGATAATCATTACCAAGGTCGATAATTATCATCTTGTCATTTGGGACACGGCTGAGCAAAGCCTGCAAGCTCTCTCTTGTCCAAAATTTATGCTGATAGCCAAATGTCCATCCCTGAGTCACCCACACAGCATCCTTATTACCTGCTTTTATCGAACGGTAGATTGATTCTCCATAATTTGCCAGCAATTTATATTTACTCTCTTTGTCATTGGGGTCAAGCGGGAGTTCCATTTCATTGAAACTATCTGATAAATAATATGTATTTGCACCAAACTCCTTTTCCCATTCCTCTATAAAGAGTTTTCCGATCTTTTCAAAAAATGGCGAATCAGGAGGCAACACATAAGCATTATATTTATCATCAAAACCGCCCCATTTCATATGTTTGAAATTAATTTCAGGATGTTTCTGTGCAAAGGCCATTGGCACAAACCCAGCAAAAGCTGGTGCTATAGGCTTCATCCCTAACTGGTGCATACGATTGATAATCTTATGCTGGAGTACTAATTGTCCCTTTTGCCAAGAATCAGAAAGAGGACCATCCCATGCATTTAGATTACCCATCCTGTGCCATGGCAAATGTGCTGGTGCAGTGAAGAATTCTCTGATCTCGTTTTTATTTAATCCAAGACGCTTCCACACCCTTTCAGCTATTGCTTCACTCGCTACCGTAGCAAGCGGCATATTCACTCCACGCAATGCCATCCAATCTATTTCTTTTTCCCATCTGTTCCAATCCCAATATGGTGTAGTATAGCCATATGTACATACATTGAGAAAATATCTCAATTCATACGACGACGTTTGCTGCTTCTTTTCATAATCAGGCCAAATTTCCGGAGCTGCTCCGTTTTCCCCGCTCCATGTTTTCATGCTTGCACACCCTTCACGCATATATAGATTGAATGCATAGCACATAGCCACTGCACTTGAGCCCTTTATAGTCAGTTTACCGTTATTAGCCTCTATCGCAAATGTTTCTTTTCCTTCATTCTGCTTTATTGGTAAAAACGTTATATCGTTAGCGCGTATTCCTATTTGGCGCGTTATTAGTTCTTTTGCAGCCTTTGTAAAATCGGCAGCAAAATTATTAGTCGTTGTAAAGAGTAGTAATGCAATGAATATAATATGTCTTATAAATGAGCGTGTCATAATGTCGATTTATGAGTTAAAAAATAAAGTACCGGGCAATTAAGGCATTTAACTCTTAATGCCCGGCATCTTTATAATCACTTTATTAGTACAATGTGCTTGTATTTTATCTTACAGCGAATTTTGCTGATTGTCCGTTAACTCTGGCAATATATATACCTTTGTTAAGCGTATTTACAACCTTTGGAGAATTACTCTCAATATTACCACTGTAAATCATCTTACCAGTCATATCAAAAATTGAAAGATTAGTCGATTGGTCTAATCCGCTAACGAAGATTGTGTTTCCATTAGCCCAAATTTTCAATGTATTAGAATTAATTACAGCATTGTCGATACCTGTTGTAACCAATTTTTCAATTGCACCTACTGTTGGAGTACTTGCGTCGCGTGGGTTACCAAGTTGGTCGGTTGTAGGAATTTCAATTCCTGTATATGTAGCAATTCCTTTGCCTTTTGCAATACTGTTTTCTGAAATCATAGCCACTTTCATAGCTCCTTCCAAAACGGCTGTATTGTGTTTGTACATTGGGTCTGCCTCATCCCATGGATTTTGTTCTGTTGCAGCGAAAATTGAACTGTTTGCGAAATCGATAAGTGAGTTATTATCGGTTGCTTCCAATACGGTATAAAACTTATCTTGTCCTGCTGCAAAAAGATTGTTCTTAACCACTGCATTAACAGTTTGTGATTGTTCTGTACCCCCTGATACATCACCCTTAAGATAAAATGCCTTAACATCGTTCAAACGGCTTGTTCCCCATGGGTCGAAGTAATTTTCGGCAAAAAGGTTATTTATGATTATTGGAGTCATTGTAGTTGTAGCTCTTGACCACACATTGATTGCTCCACCATCATCACTTGTAGTAATATTATTCAAATTACCCACAAATGTGCAATTCACTACCACTGGAGAAAAAGAACCTGTAGTTTCTGCAGTCTGGAAATAAAGAGCTCCACCGCGGCTAGCTACCGTATTATTTGCGAATGTATTGTTTGCTATATAAACTTGTGGCACAGATCCTTTTCCTGAACGAACATTAACTGCTATAGCTCCACCAGACACTCCTTCATTTTGAACAAATGAACTGTTTGTAACCTTCATTACAGGAACCACACCCGAACTTTGATACAGACATATAGCGCCACCGCCATAAGAACCCATTCCTTTGTTATTGAGGAATAAACAGTTATCAACTATTACATTTCCTCCACCAATACGTATCACGCCTCCATTGTTTCCTGATTCGTTCTTTGGGTCGCGATTATTCTTGAAATTACAATTTTTTACTGTTAGTGATGACCCATCAACTACTTTGAACGCGATTGCCCCAAAATTCACAAAATCCATATGGTCAATAGCTATAGTAACTCCAGTACCTAGGCTCAAGAATGAGCTTGCTCCTTTTATCACCACATTCTTTCCATTCTTTTTATTTACTCCTGAAAATGTTATATCCTTGTTAAGAAGTGAGAATCCAAGACTTTCAGCTGTATTGTATTCGAGGGTATCACCATCAAAATTAAATTCAATAGTGGTAGGAGTAGCATCAGGGATATTTGCCATAATTTTTAGCAAAGATCCATCGGTTGCCGCATTCATTTCAGAGGTGGTTACCTCCACGGTTTCTGCTGATAATGAACTTGCTAGAAGTCCCATCATCATCATGGTTAAAGTAAACTTTTTCATAATCATTAAATTTATTTATTGTTAAACATGTACTTTAAGGTATATTTTTGCATGTCATTATTTACTTGGAGAATATACGGGCCTGAATTGAGATTCGAGAAATCTATATTTTCTCCGTTTTCTACTATAGAATCAACTAATTCGCGGCCCTCTATATTGAATATTTTCATCCTTGATGGTTTTTCAAGACCAGTGATTATAGGACCATTAGCGGTAGAAGCTATTTTTATGTTACTATCTACTGTCACGTTATTAATACCTGTACTTTGTGGCTTTATTTCCACATATACAGGCAAATGGTCTGATGCCACTTTCAAATCCACACCCGGTGTGGCACATATTCCACTTTCTACTACATCATATTTCTTTGCTTCCGGAAAATCGTTATAGCAAATCACCATGTCAATACATGAAGTAGGATTAGTAGAATCATAAGTGAAGGTATTTGTATTGTTCAATATTTTGAATCCACTGTTCTTAAATGTCACCATTGCTCTGTAAGTAGGTTGTGCATTGAAATCTCCTGCTACAAAAACTGTCTTGTCGGAACTTTGAGCGAATTTCACTATCCATGCTGTAGCCACATCTCTGTCATCTGCATTAAGGGAATAATGGGTTCCAATAAAGAAGAAGTCCTTAAATTCTGCTATTATAATACCTCTATCTTCCTTATCTTTCGTAGGATCTGAGAATGGAAATACGTGTGTGGTTATTGAAAGGGGAGCTTCTTTTGTCAATAATCCTATTCCATAATAAGTCCCCACACAAGCCAAAAATGTTGACTTCATCCCAGTTTGTGTAGCCAAATCTGCTAAATTATCATATTTTACCCCTATAAGATTTCTATTATCTACCTCTTGCACAGCTACTATATCAGCATTCCAATAATTAATCACCTTTGCTATGCTTTCAAGGCGTGAGGAGGTAATGCCGTATCCCTTAATATTATAAGTCATGAGGGTGGTCGTGGCTCCATCTTGTGCAAATAATGCCTGAGTAAATGTCAGGAAAATAATCAGTGTTACAATCTTAATATATTTCATATCTTTTGGTATTTATTTTTTCATTCTTATATATTCCAACTCCGTTACTACTGGTAAATGGTCTGAAAGGAGAGAATGAACGGTTTGTGTGCGTATCACTTTCCATCCATTCATTGGTAGGGCAAAAAGATAGTCTATCTTTATGCTTGGTGCCCATGCTGGAAATGACAAGTCATCATTAGTTGCCGAAAACCACTTGGCTTTCATTATATTCTTAATTGCCTTTGTGGATGGCTCAGCATTAAAATCTCCTCCAAGTATCACAGGATATTCTGCATTTTTGAAATGATTTGTAATGAAACGGGATTGAACGTCACGAGAACTTTCCGACTTTACATCAAGATGCGTAGTCGCAAAAATTATCGTATCGTTATTGTCCATTTCAAATAATCCTTCCAATAATGCACGTTGCTCATTTCCTTCAGGATTTGGAAGCATAGTTTTATTAGTAGATATATATGGAAAGTGTGATAAAATTCCTATCCCGTAATATCCTTTTTCATAATTGATTGTCTTTCCATAAATACCAAACATACCTGTGGCATCCGACAATTCAGTTATAAAATTCTTTCCGTTTTGATGAGCTGCACGAGCCCTATAGGTGTGAATATCCACTTCTTCAAGAGCAACAAAATCGGGCTTGAATGATTTTATATGGCTTGCAAGTTCTTCTAATGAAGCTAACTGTCCAAATCGTAGATTATATGTCATTACTCTCACTCTTATAGTGTCTTGTTCCTGTGCATGAACACCGCCACAGATTAAGAGAGAGATTATTATAAGCAAATATGTTTTTATATTCTTCATTATTATTATTTTTCAATTTTTAATACCGATATGATTGGCAAATGGTCAGAGGCACTTATTCCTGTCAACACTAAATGGGAAACTACACTGAATTTATTCTTTGGATAATAGCTTATGTAGTCTATTTGCCTGTTAGGCGCGTTTGAAGGAATGGTGTATTTTGTAGCATCCGTGTTAGTGCGCGTATATCCTGCTGCGTCAAGAGTAGTTATAGTTGCATTATCGGGAGTTGCATTAAAATCTCCTGCAAGGATAACCGGCCTACTTATCTTTGCCAATACATGTTCTGCTATATATGGCATTTGGACATCCCTATCTGTTTGATATACCGAAAGATGCGTATCTAATAGCGTGATATCATTCCCATCCACAGTTATTGTGACACTTCCCACTATTGCATTTGATTGCACTGTCACATTATTTATTGTCGATGGTAATGCATAGGTATATGCATCTTTCAATGGCTTCTGCGACAGGATAGCCAATCCGTATTCTCCTCCTTGGTAATCCATCAGTTTAAAGAACTGATAGTAAGGATATCCGGCTAATTGTGCTATCTTTTGTGCTTGGTCAATTTTCAAACTGCGTGTTGTTACTTTATCCACCTCTTGCAGCATAACCACATCCGGTTTCTTGCTTTTTATCACTGCAGCTGTACCTTCCACGTCGGCCACTGTCATATCTGATGTTCCATAATATGGTGCACAATGACGGATATTGTAGCTCATTACAACAAGTTGGGAGTTGCTCCCGCTTCCAGGATTATCCCATCCTGGATCATCGGGAGCGCTCGTTTCCTTGCTGCAACTCGTTAGAGCTGCTAACACCATCAATAATATATAGCTTAGTCTATTCATTACCTTATAGTGGCCATCCTGGATTTTGTCCCAGTAATGGATTCTTCACTCTCTCAGCATATGGCACTGGCCATAAATAATGCATTGCTGGGTCAAAGTATCTTATTCCGCCTTCAGCTGTTGATTTCTCGTAGATTACGTCTCCGAATTCATCTATGCCGGTATCAGGATATGGGTTAGCTCCTAGGTCGTTCAAGCAAACTTTCAAACTTGGACCAGTTATAGCACGACCAAAGCGCAATTCTCCTTCTCTCCAACGCATCACATCTGCATAGCGTACACCATCCATAGTAAGCTCTATACGGCGTTCACGCTTTATTTCTGTCCAAAGGTCAAGATTCCATGCCTTCAATTCCGATAATATCATGCGATGCATTCCCACCCGGTCACGAAGTTTGTTGATTGTATAATCAATTTCTTCTTGAGTAAGAGTTCCATGTAGCTTGTACATGGATTCTGCGTAAATCAAAAGCACTTCTGGGAATCGGATAACGTTAAGATTGTTATGCGACATATTGTAGTTTCCTGCTATGTTCTTATCGTTGTATTTCTTGAAATAAAAACCTGTGCGTGCATTTGCTCCATTGTTTCCTGGTTGCAAAGAAGGGAAACGTGGAAGATTGAAGATACTGTTTGGCTTGCGGTATTCTGCGTCGCCATCGTCACCTCCTGGCCATGTATCACCGGGAGTGTAAAGAGTCATCTTCATTCGTGGGTCACGATTCTTGAAATAGTCAGCGTAGTGCTGCTCAGGGAATGTATATAGACTAGATGTAGTAATATCTGTGCGGTGATAATATTCCAAACCTGCTTTAGCTGGTTTTCCATCTGTACACAAATATGCATCTACAAGTGATTTTGACGGATTCAAACGAATATAGTCCACTGGACAACATGTTTCGTTTGAAACATTATGCATTCTCACGTCTGGTATGTAAAGGCTGAAAATGATTGACTCATTATTATTTGGATTTACCTCTAAATCTCCTTCTGGTTGATATACTTTTTCATAATCCCATAATCCGTAAGGGCCCTTATCAATCACTTCTTTAGCAGCAGCAGCTGCATCTTCATAACGTTCGTTTTGCAAAGCGATACGAGCTTTCATAGCTAATGCTCCCCAACGGTCTATTCGACCCACGTTGACTCCTAGTTGACGCTCAGCAGGTAGTTTTGATGCTGCCCAATCAAGATCTTCCATCAAGTGGTCGATAACTTCAGCACGAGGTGTGCGAGCCACATAGGCTTGGTCAGCTGTGATTACATGGTCAACCCATGGCACATCTCCGTAGAATGTAGTCAGCATGAAATAAACATAGGCACGTATCACCTTCACTTCTCCAGCATAAACATCCTTCTTCGCTTGGCTTATATTAGCCTTATTGTAGTTGTCTAAGAAGTTATTACATGTGAAGATATAACCATATGAATTCTGCCAATATGTTGTAAATGGGAAACCGTCGGTATAGGAATGTTTTCCTCCAGATACTTTGCTTAGTCCACTGGTAATATTACCCCACATACATGTTTCTGCGGTGGATTCTCCCCAGTTGATAATAAAGTCTTTGAAAAATGCTTCGTAGCATGGATAGAGGGCTGCACGTAGCTGCTCTTCTGTTTGCCAGTAAGTTTCGTTTGTTACTGAATCTTGTGGATAGCGGTCTAGGAATTTATCATCACATGACGTGAAAATAAAGATAAGCAATGCCGCTAGTGTATATTTTAAATATTTCATGATTTTATGAGTTTAGAATGTAGCTGATAATCCAAAAACAAAAGTTTTTACTTGTGGATAAGCGTCTCCCGAACTTGTTCTCAATTCAGGGTCATATGCTCCGAAATAGTTTGATATTGTGAGAAGATTATCTGCCGAGAAATAAACTCTTAGCTTCTCAAAGTTTATGGGTTTAAGTATTTTGCTCGGCAGGCTGTAGCCTACTTGGATATTCTTCAATCTTAGATAAGATGCATCTTCTAGCCAATAATTGCTGAATAGCAAATTATGTGTTTGTGATTGATATAGACGTGGATAAGTAGCATCCGTATTTGTTGGAGTCCAACGATCCAAATGTTCTACTTTTGGCACAGAGTAGTCGTTAATAAAGCAATGACGTGCTTCATCTGATAGATAGCCCTTCACTTTTCCTATCCCTTGTAGATAGAAACTAAAATCAAAGTTTTTCCATTCTGCTGTTCCCTTAAATGAGTAGTTGTAATGAGGATCTCCGTCACCAAATACTACCTTATCATTATCATCAATCACACCGTCAGGCTTTCCATCTGGGCCGCTGATATCACGATATTTGATATCACCTGGTTGCACAATGCCAGCTGAAGCCTTTGGCATAGCAAACTTCGCTCCTGTATATTTTCCATTCGCATCAACACTCGCAAAATCACTAATTTGAGCTAAGCCGTCGGTAAGTAATCCATAATATGCATCAATTGGGTCGCCAACTCTGCGGATGTAGTCGCCTAGAGAAGGGGAACTCTTTCCTAAGTCTATAATCTTATTACGGGAGTCAGACAAGTTGAAGCCTACACTATATTTAACTTCACCAATTTTATCCCTCCATTGTAAGTAGATTTCCCATCCTTTATTCTCTATCTCTCCCATATTTTCAAAAGGTAGATTTGCTGAACCTGTGATACCTACTAGAGTTGGATAGACTGGTTGTACTAATGCATTGATATTATTCTTCTTATACCATTCAAATGTTGAAGTCAATCTATTGTTGAAGAATGATAAGTCAAGACCTACATTAAACATTCTGATAGTTTCCCATTTGATGTTTACATTTCCAAGCTTGTTTTGTTGGAAACCCACATTATTCAATCCCCCAATTGGATATGCTTTCTCCACACGTTCTATTGGAGTTAGGTAAGGATAGAAATTGCTTCCCACATTTTGGTTTCCGAGTTCTCCCCATGACACGCGCAACTTCCCCGCAGTCAATGCTGGCTTGGTCCATTCCATAAATTTCTCATAAGCGAAATTCCATCCTGCTGAGAATGATGGGAAATATCCCCAGTGTTCTTTAAAACGGGATGTTCCATCTATACGCATATTTGCCTCAAACAAGTATTTATTGTTGAATGCATAATTCAAACGACCAAAATATGAACGTAAAGCCCAAGAGTATTTATTTCCACCATTTGTGATATCTTCTGTTCCTGCATCAAGCACGTATATTCCGTCTAGCAATATGTTCTTTCTTGTTCCAGATAGTGTGCTTTGATCCTCCCATTCTTGTGAATAACCTAGAAGCACCGATACATCATGGAGCTTATTGAACACTTTGTTGTACTTCAAAGTCATCTGAGTTGACTGAGTCAAATAATTTAATTGACCTTGTGACACATAGTTTCTGAGATTCACATTCTCCGAGCTTGGAGTGCCGTCAGAATAATATTGATACATTGCAGGATTATACTCATTCATTTCACGAGTGTAATAGTTTACTGAATATTGTGCGCCAAGATTCAACCCTTCAATTATTTTCAAATCACCGCCAATGATACCATTGAAAGTTCTTGACTGACGAGCTTCTGTTCCTGAGTTATATGCCACATTAACTGGATTTCGCACCATCCCAAAAGAATACCAATCAGTTGGTGTCCAACCTCCATTCCCATCTTCTTTCATCCATTTAATAGGAAGAAGAGGTGAGATACGTTGTGCCAAACGAAATACTCCACTTGTGCCGCTATATCCACATTCACTTCTGTAGAAATCAACAAAACTGATATTTCCATTGATTTTCAATCTGTCCCACACTTCTGTATTTACACTTACACGCGCATTATGACGGTGTGATTTGAATGAATCGCCCACTACTAAACCATCTTGATTCAAATATCCATACGACATGAAATATGAACTTTTCTCATTTCCACCTCTCACACTTATACTATGATTTGTTTGGAATGCGCTTTTCTTATAGATTTGGTCAATCCAATCAGTATTCGAATACTCATTAGGATAGTTGCCTGAATCATATTTATCAAAAGCAGTTTGGTCATATGGTTTTGAAAATCCTGCTGCCGACATGGCTTCATTTGACAATTCCATATATTCTCTACCATTCACTAGTTTTGGAAGGCGCGTTGGAGTTTGCCATCCTACATATCCAGAATAAGTAAGTCTTGCCTTCTCCTTTGTAGAACCTCTTTTAGTAGTTACAAGTATTACTCCATTGGCCGCACGAGCTCCATATATAGCTGCCGAGGCTGCATCTTTCAATACTGATATGCTTTCTATATCGCTTGGATTCAATAAATTAATATCTCCTCCAGCCACTCCATCAATTAGAATCAATGGAGAAGTCTCACTATTGATTGTACTCACACCGCGCACCTTTATACTTGCTGCGGCTCCCGGCTGACCTGTTGAGTTTACAACTTCTACACCAGGGAGTTCTCCTTCCAATCCTGCTACTACATTGCGAATAGGACGGCTTTCTAGCACGTCGCCTTTCACCATTGACACAGCTCCTGTCACATTCACTTTCTTCTGTGTTCCATAACCCACAACCACCACATCGTCTAGCTCTTGAGCATTCTCATTGATTGCAAATGTGTAGTTGCTGGCATTCTTAAAAACCTTTTGAGAATCAGAATAACCTATATATGAAACTTTAACAGTGCTCCCAGGCTCTACTCTTAAAACATAGGCTCCATTTACATCTGTGGCTGTACCTATCCTTGTTCCTGGCACTGCTACTGTAGCTCCTATGATTGGCTCACCTGTGGCTTTATCCACCACCTGACCGCTTACAGTTATCAAATTGCTATCGCTCTTTGGTCCTGTTTTCTCCATGGCCTCATCACTTGGAGAACTTTTCTTATAAAGCAATATATTATTGCCTTGGATTTTATACCCTATATCTGTCTTTTCAAGCAATCTGGTCAATGCTTCTTGTAGGGTTACTCCTTTTACTTTTAACGACACAGCTTTGTTGGTATCTACAAATTCTTTGCTGTATGAAATTGTAGATCCTGACTGAGTTGTAATAATTTCCAATGCTTTTCCCAAAGGAAGATTTTTGAAATTAGCTGTAACGTTTCCGCCTTTCGCCAAAATCGAAAATGGAATTACAATACACATCACGCTTATCAAGCATAGTCGCCTGATATCATTTAGATAATGTTTTGCTTTCATTAGGTTTTTTAGTTTTATAATTAAGATAATATTTTAGGTCAGATTATTTGATTTCATCAGTTTACCTCATATAACTTATTTGAAATCTTGTGGAAATGTACCGGCGTAATTGTACCCATCAATTCAAGCACATCATTAAGGTCGCCACCCTTGCAATGGATATTATATGTATAGCTCTGTAACTTTGGATTCTTTATTACGAATTCAACATCATATTTTCTAGACAATGTATTCAGCACCTCGTCCATCTTACTGTTTCTGAACGCAAAATCATTGTTCTTCCAAAAAGACTGTTCCTGATAATATTTATTGGTATAGATATTACATTGTGCCGTGTGCTTGTCATAGTTAGCAGTTTGACCAGGAGTCATATTTTTTAGATCATTCTTTTTTGTATATTGACCTACTGCCACTTTTCCTTCGTCGAGGGTAACTATTATTGTGCTGTCTGTGCTGTAATTCTTAACATTGAATTTAGTTCCTGTAACCCTCACCATCAAATCTCCCGATTGAACTACAAAAGGATTTGAAGCATCCTTAGCTACTTCAAAGTAGGCTTCTCCGCTCAAGAAAACTTTACGTGTGTCACCTGTAAAACGCTCTGGATATTTCATCTTTGAGTCTGCATTCAACCACACGCGGCTACCATCAGCCAATAATACTACTAGCTTCTCTCCCCTGGATGCATAAATTTCATGAAAGATTGGCTTATCTTGCTGTGATATATAATAAGTGGAATATCCTAGACCAAATAATAATGCTATTACGCACGCCCATTTAAACACCCGTAGAGATATTATTTCTGTCCGATGCTCTACTCTCTTCATTATTTTTGTGAACACAGCATTCTCATCAAACAAAGGTGGCTGTAGGTCTCCAAAATCCAAATCCTCCTTGTTCTCCAACTTCTCAATATCCCTATCCATGCGGCTTTCTATAAAGTCCATTACCTCGTCTGGGGTCGATTCTGTATGTTTGAAGATACTCATATTTGGGTGTATATTTTATTAGTAATACACAGCCATATTCAAAAAGTATTATGTCTTTTAGAAAAAATTTTAATTTTAAGCAAAAAAAATGGTAGCCAGCATAACTGACTACCATTCTAAATCCTTATATATTTTATATTCTTGCCCTATTTCGTACCATAGGTAGCTGTATGAATATCTACAGTTCCTCTAGTCACCTTTAAAACATAATATCCTTTAAATGTTTTCGAGCTTAGAATATTCTGTGCTTTCTCACATGCTAGCTTAACTTTTGAATCATTTGATTTTGTATCACCGCTAAGAGTAAACTGGTCCTGAGTTACTCCTATTTGAGCTTTATATGTATTATCAATTGTGTTAAGTTCTTCGGTAGAACTAGATTTAATTTCTGAGTATGTAATAGTGTACTCTTTAGTTACATCTTTAGTTTCTTCTGAACATGATTGAAAACAACCAACAAGCATAATAATTGCCAATAAGGCACTGAATTTAATAATCACTTTTCTCATTTTAATTTTAATTTAAGATAAATTTATATTATTCTCAATGTGTTACATAGTATGAACACAAAGTTAATGAAATAATTATAAATATATCTTATTATTTAACGAGATAGTATTATGGAGCCTGTTTTATCTCCTTTAATATATAATGATTCTGTGGTCTTCCTAATTTTCGCATGAGAAGGGTTCTCAATTATATGTTTGAAGACTCCAGCATCTTTTAACGGGATTTCGATTTCTTTTTTTTCTCCTACCCAATTTACAAAAAGAGCTTGCTTTCCGTTTATAACCCCTTCATAGGCAAATACTCCATTGGCATCTATGATAGGTTCTGCAAACCATGTATAAGTCCCAATCCAACTGTCTTTATCACCACGCTCACGACTTGCTCCTCCAATAGTCTTGTGATAGCTTTTTGTCCATGAATTACCAATAAACACCACATCGTCAGGTTTCACTTCCTTCCTTTCTCCCAAGCCTTTGGGAGAAATATAAGTGGCTTGGTAACTATTACCATTCTTTTCTACAAACCTATTAAAATAGGGATAATCCTTTTTAATGAAGCGATCTACTTTCTCTATTGGAGTCCAGTCATCATATTGCCCGTTAGGCGTAAGCATCCATTTCTCTTCACGAAACATAGACTGCATACCATAATATCTCTCAATAATTACTGGTAGCTTATTTTTATAATAATGTTCCACCATTACTTCAATGCTACCACCATTTACTCGATACCGCACTCGTTCTAAGCATAATGTGTCAATAAATTCTATCGTTTGGTTCACTTTTCTTGTTGATATTGGACTATAAATATCGTTTTTCACTTCAATATTTATATCATGTGCCACAAAAGTTGTGTCTTTCAATACCACTTTTCCATCAACCAGAACTCTTGTCCATATCGTTCGTGCTGTTCTTGTTTTTTCATCTTTATAGGCATGGTTTCCTCCACACCATCCTCCTAATTTCACGGCAAATGGCCCTATATTATCACTTGTTGACTCATTCAATATTATTGCGGGTAATTTTTCAAAATTTGAAGGTATAATTCCTCCTGAATCTTTCAATAATGACACTTTATAGAATGTAAAAAGGTCATTGAACATACAGTTTCTAAAATTATACACAATCACATGCTCTTCGTCAATACGAGACGCTATGAAGAATTCTTTTCCTGATTTCTTCACTATCATCTCCGTAGCATTCGTCGCAAAGAATACTCCAACGAAGAGCATGATGATTATGCAAATTTTTTTCATTTAGTTTTTAGTGCTTTGAAATTTCTTCTTTCAACTATATGACGTGCAAATCTATCCATTATTGCCTTATTCTCTGCAGATGGAGCATTAAATAAATCAATAAGAGCTTTGCTTCCTGTATAATATGCTATAGCTGATGTGTCATATACCCCTTGTTGTTCAAATGCATTAATATATGCCATCATCCTATCATAATAGGAATCTTTAAGCCCAAAATCAGCCCTACTGTCGCATTCAAATTCCATCGCCATTCCAAGTTTCTTTGCTCCTTCACAAGCCTCATCAAGTCGGCTGTCGGGAATCGTCTTTGAGAAGAAATGATTTGGCTGCTGATATGCTATATCAAATCCTAGTTCTTTCCATTTATCATATCCGCGAGCCTTCCAATAAGGAATCCACACAAACTGCTTTTTCTTTGAATGAATATAAGGGCTCACTTTTGTAGTAAGATTCTTGGATGTGGCTGTGTCCTCATCAACCCAATAAAATCCTGATAATTCAAGATTTTTATAATTGGCTTTCTTGAAGCGATCCATCAATTGATTTATATACCATTTTACAGCTTTCACCTGGTCGCCTTGATTATTGAAGTTTAAAGAATCCCCGTCAAGCACTCCCCAATCAGTCTGTTTTGGCATTGGTATTGCCAGTCCCAAAACAATTTGGTGCTTAAACTTTGGTTTCCCTATCTCCTTTTTCTCCTGCTCTATACATTTATCCAATGCATCAAGAGATTTGTTCCTTTCAAAAAGACGGTTAAGAAGCCATTCCCACTCTATTTTTCTTGCATACTTCTTATCATAACCATAAGAATAATTACGGCCCTTCCCATTAGAAAATTCCAAGAATAGGAATCCATCAAAAAGCCATTCCTTTTTCCCGTCGGCAAAAGTATGCGTAACATATGGTTCAAATTGCTCCTGTGTCCAGTCTATTCTGTGTGCGCCTCCCTGATAAATCAGAGCTAAATCGCGTATCTTATTCGTCTTATATTCACCTTGCGCATTAGCGTACATCGCAGGCAAAATTAATAATGCTAATATTGTTAATGTCTTTATAAGTTTCATTTCACTTTTCTATTTTACAATTACTTTCTGGCTATTTCCATCCATTCTCACTATATACAATCCAGCAGGGCAGCTGAGATGCTTCTCTCCTCGCGAAATAAGAGTTCCATTTATTGAATATACTTGCACATCTTTATATTCTCCATCAATAAGAATCTCTCCTATCCCACCAACAGCCTTAGCCTTTGGACCATTTTCTTTTACGTCATTAATTCCAGTAGCTCTCCATTCATGTCGTTGCACTATATGGTTGGCAATACGGTCAAGAATAGCGGTATTCTCCACCACAGGCGATAGATACATATCCAAAATTGCTCTAGTTCCAGAATAATATGCTATTGGAGAATTGTCAAATACTCCTTGTTGTTCAAATGCATTAATATAGGAGGTTAAACGGCTATAATAAGAATCCTCATTCTCGTAGAGAACCTTCCCGTCAAATTCCATCTCTAACCCCATTCCTTTCTGTTTAGCCACTTTGCAGGCGCTTACCAACCGTGAATCAATCACATCTTTATTGAAAAAATGGTTAGGTTGCTGGAATGCTATATCAAATCCTAGTTCCTTCCATTGGTCATATCCTTTTGCACCCCAATAAGGAATCCAATAAAACCGCTTATCTAGGCTATGAACATATTCACTAACTGGTTTTGGCAGACTTCCACACTTAGCAGTATCTTCTTCTAACCAATAGAATCCTATCAAGTCAAAATTCTTATAATTATTTTCTTTAAAGCGGCTCATAAGTTGGTCAATATACCACTTCGCTGCAGTAACCTGATCGCTTTGATTATTAAAATCTAGAGCCTTTCCATCCAAACTTCCCCAGTCCGTCTGTCCCGTTATAGGAGACACAATTCCCAGCACAAGCTTGTGCCGGAAATTTGGTTCTCCTAGCACTCCTTTATAGTATTCTATACATTTATCTAATGCATCTAGAGATTTACCTTTTTCAAATACTCTGTTCAAAAGCCATTCCCAATCTGTTTTAGTCGCATACCTAGTGCCATAACCATAACCAAAAGCCACTTTCCATGCATCAGTAAAATCATAAAACAGAAAGGTATCAAAAAACCAGTCGGTGTGACCATCTACAAATTTATGAGTCACATATGGTGTAAGCTGCTCTTGCGTCCAATCGGGTCGCTGCGAGCCTCCTTGATAGATTAGAGCCATATCCGATATTATATCTTTGGGATATTCCGCTCTTGCTGTGAACCCACAGCATGCCAGTAATAATAATATTATTAGTTTTAATTTTTTCATTTATATATATGCTATAGACTGGGATGAATCATCATGCTCCACTATAACGTAGTTTTTATTTTAGTTTTATTTCATTGACCCTCTCAACTGGTGCAAGTATATTATTCACTTTCCAGGTCTTATCTTTTTTCACAACAAAAGGCATACTTGCCACCATCTTTTCACTAGACAAACCGAATGATGCAGTATAGGTTCCCTTTGATGTCAACCATTGAGAATCGGCCTCGTCAAAAGATGCGATATCATAATCCTTGAAACTTACTGTCACAGTCTCTCTCTCTCCAGGAGATAATAGTTGGGTTTTCGCAAATGCTTTCAATTCGGCTGTTGGCTTAACAATGTCTCCATTTGGCGCCATTACATAAAGTTGCACCACTTCTTTTCCAGCTACTTTTCCTATATTTTTTACGGTTACTTGAGCCTCCCATTTATCTCCTTTTTTGTTGATCTTAGGAGAAGAATATTCAAATTGAGTATATGAAAGTCCGTATCCAAAAGGATAAGCCACCTTCACATCAGCGGTATCAAAATATCTATAGCCTACCCAGATTCCTTCTTCGTATTGTGTGTAATCAAAATTCTTTCCACTCTTAGTAACTCCTGCAGTAGGATAGTTTTTTGAAGAAGGGATGTCATAATAGTCAATAGGGAAGGTCATTGGAAGTTTACCCGAAGGGTTCACTTTGCCAGTAAGTACATCAGCCACTGCATCTCCACATTCCTGTCCTGGGAACCACGCCATTAGTATGGCATCCATCTTATCACGCCAAGAAGCTACCTCCATTACCCCACATGCATTTAGCACTACCACCACTTTCTTGCCTTTAGCATGGAATGCGGCAGTTATCTTGTTGAGCATCTCCTTTTCATCTGCAGTAAGATAATAACCGCCCTCAAGAGTCCTATCTGATTCCTCTCCCGAATCTCTTCCTAGCACCACGATAGCATATTTTGAGTCTTTTGCAGCCTTATTTATCCACATATCACCTTTGTGTAAATTCATTTCAGCAATTGTAGTGCGGTTATATGAGATATCTTCCCAATCAGTACTATTTGGAGTGCGGGTTTGGAGGTCTGTCCTATAATCTGCGTATGACTTATAAATTCGTTTTAGATCTGCATCAAGCACAAAACCTGCATTTTCTAATCCTTTATAGATATCAGTAATATAGGGTTTGTTTACATTCGACGACCCTGTCCCTCCTGCTATTGATTTATAGGCAGTAGCACCAAAGAGAGCTATCTTAGCATTTGATTCTATTGGTAAGACCAAGCTGTCATTCTTCAAAAGCACCATACTTTCGGTGGCTATCTTTCTCGACAATTCAGCATTTTTTTTCAAGTCTGGAGCACCAGTATATTTCCAACCTTTGTTCGATAAACATTTTGACACTAATGTAAGCACTTTTTTCACTGATTCATCTAGCACTTTTTCACTTATCTCTCCGCTTTTCACTGCTGCAATTATTTCATCAATCTGACATTGTTCGCCCGGCATTAAAAGGATTGTTCCTCCATTTACTTGGTCAGGCGTATAGCGTTTTTTATACCAGTCCGACACAACCACTCCATCATACTTCCATTCTCCCTCTAGAAGAGTTCTGAGGAGCTCAGCGTTGCATTGTGTATATTTCCCTCCAATCTTGTTGTAGGAGCTCATTACTGTCCATGGATTAGACAATCCCAGACATATCTCAAATCCTTTCAAATAAATCTCTCTGAGTGCTCGTTGTGATATTCTTGCGTCGTTATAAAGTTTCCCCGTTTGTTGATTGTTTGCTATAAAATGTTTCAACGATGTTCCAACTCCTTGAGATTGTATTCCGTTAATCATTCCTGCAGCTAAACGCCCTCCCAACAATGGGTCTTCGGAATAATATTCAAAATTACGTCCGCAAAGAGGATTTCGCATTATGTTGATTCCTGGAGTCAGCACTATATCCACTCCGTATTTATATGCTTCTTCTCCGATCGCTCGCCCCTCTTCTTTAGCTAAATTATAGTCCCATGTAGCGGCTATTGAGGTAGGAGAAGGAAAACATGTTGCATAGGAAGTATATTTCACATTTGAGGCCTTTGGGTGTATTCTCACGCCTGCTGGTCCGTCCGCCAAATTGATAGAATTGATTCCAAGGCTATCAATAGGGAAGGTAAATCCTGCTGAGCCGAGCACCTTGTGTTGGTGTTCACCCACCACTTTTTCTGTTCCCACCAAGAGTCTTGCTTTCTCTTCGAGGGTAAGTGTCTTTACTAACCTATCAATTCTCTTTGCATCAAGAGTTTGAGCTTTCATACCTCCGATGACAAATAAACTTACTATCAATGTTAGGGATGTGATTATGTACTTTCGCATAATTACTTTTGTATTTGTTGTTTCGATATTAAAAATGAAGGGGTTGTTATGTTTTTCAGCAACAACCCCTTCAGGGACTAACTAATTCTATGGAGTTTACCTAACTTCTAAGAATTTTTTCTATTATTTTACAATTACCTTTGTTGCTTTTCCGTCAACCTTTACAATGTACATTCCAGGAGCGCAATTAACTTTTGAAGAACCGCTACTCAACAATGCACCACCCACTGTATATACTTGTATTGAGCTAGCCTCACCATCAATTGTGATTTCGCCTACTCCACCAAATACCTTTGCTGTTGGATGGTCAACGCCCACTCCTTCTACACCTGTCTTAGATAAATCAAATTTGTATTTTGCAATATATCCTTTTGGAAAATATTGATAGATATAGCACGAAGTTGCATCAATTGGGTCAACTGAAAAATGGTTAGCATAGAATGCATTATTTTTGTATGTTACATTACCATCATCTCCAGTCTCAGCATATTTGGTTGCTAAACGATATGATTCATCAGAGTCTTCTGTTGTAGAAGATGCTTTTGTTGCCAATTTAGCTATTGAGAATCCATCACCATCATTTGAACCTGTTGAATAAACGATTAATTTTTGATCTCCGATTTTGAAGACGCAATATCCGGTACATCCATTGTGACGTGGAGTGATAAAGTAAGAATCAATTACCCAGTTACCGTCATTATCAATAACCATTTTTTGGATGGAGTTTCCTGTAGTCTTGCCTGTAGCACCATTATATGGGATTAGTAATGTAAAATCTTCTATTCCTTCCCAGCCAGATAGCAATGATGTTGTGGTAAATGTTCCTGCTGTCTTAAATGGGTTAGCATAAGCATATTGATATGTATTAGTAACATCTTGTGCACCATTGATAATAGGAATTTCTGTGATAAATCCATGCCAGTTGGTTCCCATATGTAGTACACCGCCTTTTGTTGCATCAAGCACGTTCCCTTTAATATTTCCCCAAAAGTCAAGACGTCCTGCTGTAATACCTGAAAGAGGAATATCAACTGTCCTTGTGCGGTCAGCAGAGATTATTCTCATTTCATTTCTACTCTTATCAGTATAGTCTGTATTAAAAGTACCTAGACGTACAATGATATTACCTGCATCATCACGAGTTATATTTGTACCACCACCTGAAGGGATTTCTTCAAGTTTTCCTGTTTCATTCCATACTTCAATCTTTTGAGTTGCTTTATTCTGAATATAGAATTTACCATTCATTCCAAATCCTTGACGACAATCAAGTTCCAATGGAGCAACATCGGTATTCATCCACTCAAGAGACAATGCATTATCCATGCTTGACTTTGCATCAATTGTTGGGACTAAAGCTGTGATACCTAAAAGTATCATAGCACCTGTGAGTAATTGTTTTTTCATTTTAATTTAAATTTATAGTTAAACATTAAATTTTCATTTTATAATTAGTTTATCTGTAATAGTTCGTTCCGAATCAGTAATCTTGACTAGATAAATACCTTGTGAAAGATTATCAGTAGGAATTTCTAGCTCTCCGTCACCTTGAATAGATGACATTAATTGTCCATTTATATTAAATATGCTTACCTCCGTAATTTTACTTACAAAAATTTCACATATTTCTCCTTTTATTGCTGGATTTGGGTAAATATGTGGTTTTGTAGAAGTCTCGACATCATTTATTCCCGAATTATCAATTATTGTTACAGGTATTGTTGCTGTCAATCCTCCATAATTTGCTACTAAGGCTTGTGTGCCGCTGCCGCTTAATGTAACAGAGGTTCCACTTGAGCTTACTGTTCCAAGACTTGACCCACATGACAATGAGAATCCTGCCACACTACTATTTACCAGCACCCCATCAGTGTTATATCCATATATAACCGGATTATATACTGTTCCCTTAGTTGCATTCTTCACATAGTCCACAAAACGAATAGATGCAATTGACCTATTTGAGGTTGTTGGGGTGGAGAGAAATAACCCATCTTTTACCGGGCGAAGACTACCTTCACTTGGAGTATTTCTCACACCAAGCTCTTTAACATACATGGTAGTAGAACCGCCACCATCAAAGTTCAGTGCCTCGCTACATCCCACATTAGCCATTATCGCTGCTAAATCGCGAGATGTTACACCTTCAGATATTCCTGACTGACGTCCATCCACCACTAGCATCACTAACTTATCGCCAGTAGTGTTATAGCCCACAGCCGTGCGTGGCTGACGTGTTACAAGATGATCTAAAAGACCTTGCGTATTTTGAATCACTCCGCCTTTTAGCAAGACCGGGCAACCTCCAGCCATTTCCACTATATTTGAAATCTCCACATTATCCATATAGATAGTTGGTGTAATCTCAAATTCTTCTCCTACCTGCATTTTTGCAAGCGATGCTTCCATAAATCCATTACCGGAAAGGACACATCCTCCTGCTGGTATAGACATATTACCTACGCCTTTCACTGGAGCCACTGTAACACGCATTTTGGTTGTGCCATTAGACTTCAGTCCTCCGTCCACAGCCACAGCTCCCACTTCTGTTCCACTTGTATTGGTTCCTGTTGTAGAACCTTTCACAGATGTGTATAGTATAAGTTCGTTTGAGCTTCTTGTCCCATTAACAGCCTTTATTGAAAACTGTCCACCATTTGGCGATACCATTTTGAAAGTGGTATATGGAGCTCCTATATATGGCTTTTTGTTCTTATCCACAGCAAATCCATACCACCCCGTACCTTTGTATGACTTATAAAGGATATTATTGGCCACCGTAGTCCCAATAGGTCCTGTACTGAAAAAGTCTGCATTAATCCCTGCAAAAAACATATTGCTGGTATCTCCATGATACTGAGGCATATTTGGTACTGTTACAGTGCTTGTGAGATTGTCTTTACCCATAATCACACGAAGCCCTACTTTATCATTAGTCAGATCGGTAGTGGTGTAGAATACCTTCAGATTCACAGCTCCACTAAGTTTTAGCTCAGTTTGTGTAGTTCCCGGACCTATATAGGCGTGATATACTGTATCAACAGTATATTTCACGCCTTGTAAATCCCATGTAGTAGAAGCTGATGCTCCTAAAACTGATATAAAAGCTAATATCAAAAATATCGTTTTCTTCATCGTCTATTCTTATAAGTCAACTCTTACTCCTTGAAGAGCTTTTATTTTCATTTCTTTTCCAGAAGGAAGGATCACTACATGATCCACACTATCCATATTAACAAAATACTGAACTTTTTTACCTTTAGAAGTCATCCATTCGCTTCCGCACACCACATTGTATTTACCAAAACCATATACATCTAACATTGGATTATCTCCTGTAGGAATAATTTCTTTCATGTATCTTCCTCCGTAGAAAACATCATGCTGCTTCTTGCGTAGTAATGTTAGTGTTTTCAAGAAATCTTGTTCGCGTTTTGCCTCATCTTTCATCAATAGAGTTGGGTCAACCCAGCCAAGTTGTGAGCCATAAAGAAAACACTTCATTGTTTCATAAAGGAAGTCTCCACGATTCACTCTATCTGTTGGTGAATATGTGTATGCTGCAGTAATTACCCTATCTGAATACACGATTGGGAACAACGGAACAATATCACAATTACCATGAGGAGAGTTGACTGTCAAAAGAATATCAAACATATCTATATAGCACTCAGCATTCTCTTCGCTCACAAGAATATTATTCTTTAGCAAGTGTTTGCCACGAATGTTATCAATCATTTTACGATATGCATAATGCCAATAGTCGCCACCTCCTTTTGCGTGACCATGATCTGCATTCCAACACGGTTGCGGAGCTGCACAAGCCACTTGGTCAATATAAACTCCATTGGTCTTTAATTCTCCTTGAATTCTATCACACAAATCAGTAATGATAGTATGCCACAATGGCGATGTAGGACAAGTAACCGTATTAAGTACTTTTGAAGTTGGATAAATCTCCGTATACAAGGTACCATCTGCCTTGCGACAAGATGCCGTACCTCCATTTAGAGCCTTGTAACTATCGCTTGCCGGGTCCCATAGTCTTCCATTAATATATGGGAATGTATAGCATCCTCTCTTTTGAACCTCAGCAATCATCTCAGCAAACTTTGGTTTTGCTGGGAAATAATCAGGATAATGAGTATCATAAGGGTAATGGTGCCAGAAATACCAGTGAATGCAAGTATTTTTTCCATAAAGGTCTATAGCCTTATTCACGGCTGCACGCACTGTATCGTTCACACCTTTAGCACGAATCCACACGTCTGCATTATATACCCATTCTGGTATATTGCGTGATTCAAGTGTCTTTTTCCCCCATTCAGTGGAGAATGTGAACGGACGATACCATTTCATTGCAGCATCTTCCCAGCCTTTACTTGAAAAGCCCATCACCGTTGCCCACGGGAGAGTAAACATTTTTGTATCGTGATTGCTCCATCCTTCTGAAGTCACCACGTCAGTAAGCATTGTAAGAGAGTTTGTTCCACAAGCTGCCCGTAGGTCTTTTAAACATCCTTTGGTGTCTTGTGTAGCATAATAAATAGCTCCATCAGCATTATGAGCAAGCAGCAACTGCATAGAACCTGTTACCGATGGATAAGTAGTAGTATAAACCTGTGGAGCCAATTTATATTCTGCGCCCCATCCAGCTGAAGTTATTAGCTTGCCGTCTTTAGGTCTATCCACTGTAATGCGAGGAAACTGGGTATTACTTACAACCCAGCCTTTGGGTGTACCGGCCTGCACATTCCAATATGCAAGGTCTGAATCATCTGGTAGTGATATTGTCATCAGCACTGCCGCATCATCATTATAAGTGAGTTTCATTATCCACTTGAATGTGATTGATGCCTCTCCGTTCTTCACTTCTTTTGAGAATCCTTTATATACGCCATGTGATGGAAACAACACTGGATTCTCCCCTTGTGGGCCCTTATATGTAAGGGTCCACGGGAGAGTATTTAAACCTTTTTTTGTGATTAATTCTTTTCCGCTAAGCACTAATTTTGAAATGTCGAATACACTGCCTTTCACAAAGGTAATCTGAACATTATCGTTGCTTAAAGTAATTGTTGAGTCGGTCTCAGCTATTTTTGACGTAGCCGACACATTCGACACCTGCATAATCAATGCAAAAAATAAAAATAATATTGAAAGTTTTTTCTTCATAAATCGATTTAATAGTCTGGGTTAGTCAAGCTTGGATCGCGGTCGGTCTCAAGACGTGGAATTGGCCACCACATAAATTTTGGATCCCAAAAACGGTTTCTATCACGAACTCTTAATTTATCCTTATATGCTTCGTAAACTGGAACATCATTAAGATCATGACGAGTATCTGTTTTGAAATTAGGAATATCTGTTGCCGTTAAACCTTCATATCTGATTTCTGGCAATGGCTGTCCGTAAGATGGATATTCATTTAGCATATCACTTATACCCCAACGACGTACATCCACAAATAGCAATCCTTCTAGAACGAATTCTACCTTGCGTTCGCGACGCACTAATTGACGCATCTTATCAACATTGCCAATACGGTCTGCAGATACATTAGGCATTCCTGCACGATGACGCACTTGATTGATTGCGCTATATACTGATTCGTCAAGTTCTCCTAGTTCTATCTTTGCCTCAGCATAAGAAAGTAGTATTTCTGCATAACGCATCAAAGCTAAGTTACAGCTTGAGCTCATCAATTGTTCTGTAGTTTCATCTGCATATTTTCTCCATAGATAACCTACTCCGTTATTCACAAGTGAAGGACTGGTTGTGGTTACATCTACATTCTGTGCTGAGTACCACATTCCTCTACGAGGGAAGAATCGAGTCTTATCATCATAGATATTTAGAATAAGTTTCAATGGGTTTGCTCCATCTGAATTAGTATAGTTAATAGTATCTCCATGCCCTGCCAATGTAGCATTGAAACGTGGGTCACGATTCTTTGTTGGATGTTTCGGGTCATATAAAGGAGATTCGTCAATACGCTTTCCATCAATACATTCGTATGTATCCACGATCATTGAGCTTGGGAAACGAACAGATGAGCCATAATTACGAGATGAGTGTCCGTATCCTACTGTATGAGTTCTCTTTGTTCCTGCTGATGAATACATCAATTCCCAAAGAAGCTCGTCGCGTACATCGCTCTTCGCTTGGCCTGTTAGATTAAACAAATCACCAAATTTATTAGCCAAATGTCTTTGTCCAATCACCTTTTGAGCTGCATCAGCTGCAGTTCTGAAATATTGTTGACCTTTATTGTCCACATTAAAGCTACCACCAAACAATCCTATACGTGCGATCAAACCGTAAGCCACAGCTTTGTCTACTCTACCTCTTTGAGCTGCCATCCAAGGAAGTGATTCTGCTGCCTCATTCAAGTCTGCGACCAAGAAATCTATAATAGTTCCTTTAGACGTACGTCCTGCTGTGTATTGGTCAATAGTAACAGGAGCTGTAAAGAATGGTACATCGCCAAACGCTGAAATAAGGTTATAATAAGCGTAAGCACGAAGCACTCTGGCTTCTGCAAAATATTGCTTTGCATCTGCACTCATATTGCCCACTGCATCTTTTGCCCCGGCAATAACTGAGTTGGCGCGAGCCACAATTTGATATTCGCCACTCCAGAATGCCTGGACTTTACCATTATCAGGATTAAGAATTCCTCCTGCTCCAATAGAGCGATTTTCATCTTGTTCAAGACCATATGCAGTATAATGATCAAGCACTATACAAGCTGGCACTGCCCAGTTCATATCGAAATAAAGCAACGGATAGATTCCTGTTACACCTTCTTTCAGCCCGGCTTCTGTGGAATAGAAGCCTTCCGCATCATAAGCAGGATTAGTTCTATCCAAGAAATCAGCACATGAGCTCATTCCAAAAACAATGGCGAGAGAAGCTATTATATTATATATTATTGTCTTTTTCATTGTTCCTTTTATTGATTAAAATTCCACATTAAGTCCAAAAATAAATGTCTTGTTCAATGGATAGCAACTTGCGCCCGAACCAATACTGTTTTCTGGGTCAAATCCTTGATAGAATTTGTTATTCAAAGTAAATATATTCTGTGCGCTTGCATAGACGCGTACATTTGACAAGGTTGCTTTACGAACGATTTTCTTAGGTATGGTATAACCTAATACGATGTTCTTTAATCTGCAATATGCACCGCTCTTTACCCAGAAGCTAGACATTATATTGTTAGGATTACTAGCATTTGGATCTTCTAGCAAAATTGGGAATTTTGCGTTTGTATTTTCTGGAGTCCAATAATCAAGTTGGTATTTGTATATTGTATAGTTTCCACAAAGTGCACGTGCGCCAGCTCCTGAATAATATACATCTTTCTTACCTACTCCTTGGAAGAATAATGACAAGTCAAATCCTTTCCAATCTGCTCCAATTGTCAATCCAAACTCATAACGTGGAGATGGATTTCCAAGAATCTTACGGTCATTACCATCTATTTTTCCATCGGGCACTCCGTCAGGACCACTTATATCCTTATACTTGATATATCCGGGTCTCACGTTATTCTTGTTCCCACCATATACTGGTGAATTATCAATATCTTCCTGTGTCTGAAAATATCCGTCGGCTACATAGCCATACAATGAATTGTATTGTTGTCCTTCAGTTGTGATAGTAGTACTTCCCACATATTCTTTTCCATATAGGTCAGTTACTTTATTCTTCACGTCAGATAGGTTACCCTTTGCATAATAGCCTACATCGCCTATGCGGTCATGCCACTCGAGTGAAAGTTCCCATCCGTTGTTACGCATTGAACCAGCATTTGTCCATGGTGCAGTCATACCCACGAAAATAGGAACAGGGAATTGTTGTAGCATCGCTGATATATTTCTGATATAGTAGTCGAAGCCCATTGTCAACCTGTTGTTAAAGAATGCTGCATCCAAACCAAAGTCTATCTGGCGAGATTTTTCCCAAGAAATTGCTGGATTAGCAAGTTGTATTTGTGCTACACCAGATGCCAATTCCTTATCAAACCAATATCCGTAGCTAGTTGATGCTCCTATTGAAGAAGCGTATGGATAATAACCGCTTATAGCTTGGTTTCCAAGTTCTCCATAAGATGCACGTATTTTCAGGTTATTTACCTTTTCCTTTAAATCTTCAAAGAATTTTTCTTCTGAAATTCTCCACCCCACTGACACTGATGGGAAGAATCCCCAGCGGTGACCTTTCTTGAATCTTGATGTTCCATCATAACGGCCGTTAACCTCAAATAGATAGCGGTTATCATATGAATAGTTTACACGGAAGAAGTAAGAAAGAAGAGCCCAAGAATATTTTGTTGATGAGTTTGACATTGTGCTCACATCACCATTAACCAATTCCTCATATCCTTCGTATGGATAATTCTTTCTTCCTGCAATAAGGTAACTATAATTCAATTCCTCACTTTGGAATCCTAGTAAAGCCTTGATATAATTTTTACTGAAATTCTTCTCATAAGTACCTTGCAAGTTATATTGTTTTGATACTGTCTTAACTCTTTGTTCTGAACCAGATGATCCTGTTGTAGGGAATTCGCCCTTTGAAACGCCACTCTCATATACCTTATAAGGAGTTACGAATGCTTTAGTTTCACTATCTGAATGTTTCCAAGAATATGCCCCAAAAATCTCCATTCCGTCAAATGGATTAATTGTCAAGGTAGTTCTTGCTGTATATTCGGGAGCAACACTTTTGCTCACACTTCCGCATTTCGACATTGCTATCGGGTTAGTACCGTTAATACCATATCCCCATGTTCCATCTGCATTAATTCCCGACATTATTGGGGTCATCGTTAGTGCCTTACCGATAATGTTTGCTGGACTATCCATCACTGGCGATTTTGCTGTGGCTTGACGTATTCCTAAATCTACACCAAGTTTTGCCCACTTGTTAAGGCGTGTGTCGCTATTCAACCTAATGGTAGTTCTTGAAAAGTCATTATTTGCAATTTGACCATCTTGAGTGTAATAACCTGCTGATGCGTATAATTTCATAATGTCATTACCACCACTTACTCCCACTGAATAGTTTTGCATCATAGAGTAATCCTTGATTACCTCATCACGCCAGTTAGTATCATAATAATTAATATTATCTACTCCGCCATTCTTATATATTTCAATAGTTTTTGCGTAAAGAGGATCCTGGTTTGCATTTGCACGAGCCACATCCACTGCAGTCATATATTCTATTGCATTGGTTGGATCGGGCAACGTAGTTGGCATATTAACTCCAGCATAACCATTGAATGTAACTTTTATTTTGCCTTCAGCACCACGTTTGGTAGTTACCAAAATCACACCATTTGATGCACGAGATCCATAAATGGAAGCCGAAGCGGCATCCTTTAGCACTGTAATTGACTCTACTGTACTCAAGTCTATACGGTTCATATCACCTTCCACACCATCAATAAGTACCAATGGAGCCGTTGATGAATTCAAAGAACCCGTACCACGAATTTTCAATGATGCTTGGTCAGCTCCTGGAGCTCCAGATGATTGAACGGCTGTCAATCCTGGTACCAATCCCTGCAAAGCTGCTGAACCGGTAGATACATTACGCTTTAATATTTCGTCGCTGCTAATGCTTTGCACTGCTCCTGTCAAATTAATTTTCTTTTGTGTGCCGTAGCCCACTACCACTACGTCGTTCAATACATTATCTATTCCTTCAAGTGTCACATCTTGATTCTTGCTGCGGTTTACCTTCACCTTGACTGGAGTATACCCAATATAGCTGTATGTAAGAGAAGTTGGTTCTGTTAAACTTATCTCATACGCTCCATCTACATCGGTTGAAGTCCCGATTTTATTGTCAGATAATATTGTAACCCCGATTAGAGGCTCTCCTTCAGTGCCAAAAACCTTTCCTCTGACAACTATTTTTCCTCCACTACTCTTTACTGAAGTAGCGTCAGTTGTGACTTTTGTGATTTTCTTCTGTGATAATACTATTTGTCTTTGTCCTCCTATCTGATAATCAATCCTCGTCCCTGCAAATAGATTATTTAAGATTTTCTCAATAGGTTGTTTTTTTACCTTTAAAGACACTTTCTTGTCAAGGTCTGGCAAATTATTGGTATAGAAGAAGCTGTAATTTGTAGCTGCTTCTATCGTCTTTATTGCCTGGGAAATTGTTTGCTCCTTTATGTCCACCGAGTATTGCGCATGCGCTTCCCCGGCTACCATCAATAAAGCTACTACACTCAACAGCCTGAGTGCTTTTAGAGTTAATTTTTTCATTGGCTTAAGTTTGTCTTAGTATAATTATATTTTTATTTTAGTTTTATCGTTTTATAAGGTAGTTTTCGGTATCGGTCATATCTGCGCTTTACCCGCACTTGAATATATATTTATCACATCTTCATCTATGTGATAGGTGATTGGATAAGTGAGACTGATAACATAAAGTACATTGGATAGAGAGCTGTTCTTTATCGTTCCGCTAAACTTTATATTCCTTATTTTCGGGTCTTTTATATTTATAGTCACCCCATACATCCTCTCAATAGTTGATGCTATGGATGATAATGGCTCAGAATCAAATACAAGACTGCCTTTACGCCAGAAATCGGCTACACTCACATCTCCTACAGTTGATGAAACTATACGACGGTTCTTTATATTATAAGATGCCACATCATTAGGCAATAGGAATACACTCTCTGCCTCACTCGACACTTTCACCTTGCCTTCTGCCAATGTCGTGGTAATTGTGCTATCGCTTGGATAAGCCTTGACATTGAATTTAGTTCCGAGAGCCTCTACATCCACTCCGTTGCATTTAACGATGAATTTCTTATTAGGATTTTTAGCTACTTCAAAGAATGCCTCTCCCTCAAGATTGATTTCTCTCTTCTGGGTATTATACGAACCATCAAATGTGATTTTTGAATCTGAATTTAAATACACCATTGTTCCGTCGGCTAGACGCAAACTTCCTTTTTGTCCTCTTTCCACTTGGAATGTGTAGAGTTGACCTTGATCATGTTCCTTATCTCCATCTAAATTATAGAAAAGATAAGCTCCCGCTAGCCCACATACGATTAAAGCCAGCATAGCGGCAACTTTAAGACTTGAATATGCTATCCTCACAGAGAATATCTTTCTAAATGGCAATATGCGTTTTTTAGTGATTTTAGAATCAATATTATTCCAAATTTCATCTATGGTATCATCATCTAGATTACTTGAAGCATTAACCCATTCCTCATTGGTGTCGTTATCAGCCGACTCGCTTTCCATCCATTCCGACAATTGGTCGCGCTCCGCTTGCGTAGTTTTTCCTGCAAACAGACGGGGGAGTAAATATTTTAGGGTGCTTAAATCCATATTTTGGGTGTTTACTATAAATACCCCTTGAATATGGCTTTGGATTACAACAAGGCTATTTTATTTTCTTCTTCTACATAAATCCTCTCAAAACTGATACCAATAGAGCCGCGGTGAACATGCCCGATAACTTTGTTTTCAAAAAACCTAATGTGCGGTGAATCTGTGTGGAAACGGTTTTTTCTGAAATACTTAATTCTTTGGCAATCTCTTTGTTTGAAAGACCTTTGCTCCAACGCATCATAAATATCTTTCTACGTGCTTCAGGTAATTCCACAAGCAGTTCTAGGATTTTCTCTTCTACCTCACGGCGAGAAAGCACTTCTTCTATTTCTTGATCGGAAGCCTCTTCCCAATCTTCTTTTATTAGAGCCTCATAACGGTTCTTTACGTTGCGCGAACGTATTTCCTTGAAAAGCAAATTACGGGCAATGATAAAAATATAACCTTCCACATTCTTATCTTCGCTTAGTCGCTCTCGCGATTCCCATAATTTTATAAAGGTATTTTGTGCCAAATCTTTTGCCAAATCAGCATCGTTAGTAAAGGCATACAAATAATTGTAAGTCTTTCCTACATACTTGCGGTATATGAGTTCAAAAGCTTCTTTTTTGCCTTCTTTGAACGCAGATAAGCTTATGATCTTAGATTCAAGCATTTTAATTTGTTTTAGGGAGATGACTCCTTTATAAGTAAAATCAATTATCTTATGCGGACAAAAGTATATATTAAAAACATAAGTTACAAATAATAAATTTATAAGTTATCATTTTTAACTTTAACTTAATATTTATTTTATATCTCGGCTTATAACAAAAATTTAATATTATATCCCCCCTCTCCTGCTGAATGATTTTTCTTGCGAAATAGTAGAATCTCAATACATTGGATTTCTTGGATTCATAAGAAACAGTGCTGTTAGGAACAGTTTCATCCATCAGACTCATCCATAGCAGTAAACATAAAAGCCTGACTAGCAAATTGCCAGTCAAGCTTTTTATGTCGGGGTGAGAAGACTCGAACTTCCGACCTCCACGTCCCGAACGTGGCGCGCTAGCCAACTGTGCTACACCCCGAGTTGTCGTAAATTCGGTTGCAAAGATACATATTTTTTTAATAGCCCATAAATTTTAACTAAAAGATATTGCTTCACTATTTTTCAATGATTCTTCTATTTTTTAATGTGTCAATATTGTTGCAATTATTTAAAATTTCTCTTTTTTTGAAATCAAACTGGGCTAATAGCAGAAATTTTGGTAACTTGTGTCCAAATTTTTGAATACACTATGAAAAGTTTTATAAATGTAAGTGATATAGGCAATTTGGATGCCGCAGTGAAGGAAGCTCTAGAAGTGAAGAAAAATCGCTTCGCATATAAGCACCTAGGAGAAAACAAGACTCTGCTAATGGTCTTTTTCAATTCTTCTCTTCGCACACGATTAAGCACTCAAAAGGCTGCTATGAATCTTGGCATGAATGTGATTGTGCTCGATGTGAATCAAGGGGCTTGGAAACTTGAAACAGAGCGTGGTGTAATCATGGATGGAGATAAATCAGAGCACCTGCTTGAGGCAATTCCTGTAATGGGATGCTATTGCGATATGATAGGTGTACGCTCGTTCGCACAATTCCAAAATAAGAAAGATGACTACGAGGAAAAAATCCTCAATGAGTTTATAAAATATTCTGGCCGTCCTGTTTTTGCTATGGAGACTGCCACAGTGCATCCTCTTCAAAGCTTCGCCGACCTCATAACCATCGAGGAACACAAGAAAATCGAGCGTCCTAAGGTGGTGCTATCTTGGGCCCCTCACCCTAAGGCTCTGCCACAAGCTGTTCCTAACTCTTTTGCACAATGGATGAATGCTATCGATTATGACTTCGTAATTACTCATCCAGAAGGATATGAGCTTGACCCTCTTTTTGTTGGCAATGCCCGTGTAGAATATGACCAAGACAAGGCTCTTGCCGGAGCACATTTCGTTTATGCTAAAAACTGGTCAGCTTATGCTGACCCTAATTACGGCAAAATTCTAAGCACTGACCGCTCATGGACTATCACCACAGAAAAGATGGCGCTAACAGATAATGCATTTTTCATGCACTGCCTTCCAGTGCGTCGTAATATGATTGTGAGCGATGATGTTATAGAAAGTCCGCAATCTTTGGTTATTCCAGAAGCTGCCAACCGCGAAATTTCAGCTGAAGTTATTATCAAAAGAATTCTAGAATCACTTTAATTGTGATTTATTTCTAATCATACTTCTTAAGGCGAGTCTCTTCTAGGAACTCGCCTTAGTTTTTTATTTTATTGGTAAAATTCCGAACATTTTCTATTTATCCTTTATTTATATCGATATAGGCTACAAAATAACATAATAAAAACATCTCAAAATAATATTTTTCTCTAACTTTGTGTTAATGGGGAATGTGATTTGTTATTAGTTGAAGCTTCCAATCCTCAAAATATAAAACCTCCTATTATGAAACGATTCTTAATTTTACTGACAATATTAATTCCTGCTTTAGGCTTAATGGCTCAAAAACCAAGCATTAAAAGCTGGAGCGACGGACCTCTCACATGGAATGATTTTAAAGGAACATCTGTGATTCCTGGCTCAAAATCTTACCTTAAAGTGGATCTTAGCACTACTCCTACTTCTGAAATTGTTAATGGCCATCAACAAATGCATCTATCCACGAGTGCAACTATGGACCGCAACGGTTCTTTTGCTGATTCAACGGCACGAACCGATCAACGTTTGCGTTATCACCAATTACAGTTTGACCAGCTCGAACTATATCGTCGGCGCCTACAAAACGACTTGAATAGCGGCATGAACGGACTAGAAGCAGACAATAGACGCAACTATTATAAGAATCTTTATCGCGAACAATTAGCTGATATAGAAAAAGAAACCAATAATGGCACTGATGATCATAAACTACAGGACTGGGAATACTATACCCGTAAAGGGCTTGATGAGATTGGGCTTCCTCCAGTACCTGAAATAGAACCTGGCGATTGGTCATATGGAATGTTTATTGGTGTAGGTGGGTTATTTCCTACATCATCTATCAAGGATGATTTTTCTGGGTGCTTTACATTCACGGCAGGCCTAACTGGAGGATATAAAAGATTAAAACTCAAAGCCGATATTTCATATGGACAGCCACAAATCAATAATTACAATATTTTTAATTTGGTAGAGGGAGGCAAAAATTTGCAAGGTGCAAATAATAGAAACGCTTCATATCTCGGTATAGGATTGACTTTAGGATACAGCGTTTTTGACAACGAACGCATCACTATCACTCCACACGCAGGTGGATATTGGAGCAATTATGGATGGAACGCAGCCAATTATCAATATGTAATGAATGACAATGGAGAGGAAGTTCAAAAAATCACTAGCACTGTGGACTTAAATCTAAAAGACTTTAATTGGATTATAGGAGTCGATTTTGATATAAAAATACACAATTATGTATCTACTACTCCATTCTTCTTGACTGGACAGCGCGAACAATTCACATCATCATTGCGAATAACTCCATTTATTTCGCATGCCAATTATAACAAAGCTGTACCTGCCGTTAAAGGCTGCTTGGTTGGTATCACTGTGTCATATGCTGGAATAGCAAGAGCTCTTCACATAAAATAATTAAATTTTGCCATTGCTTTAACAACACTTAATACAATACCAAGCCGTTCCTTTTAATGTTTTGTGCTAACTTTGCATCACAAAACATGAATTTTTATGAAAATTAATTCTATAAAAGTAATAGCTATTCTTATTCTCTGCCTCTCAATTGGTGCTCCAATCGGTACATATGCTAGAAGCAAAAAGAAAAAAGCAAAAACCGAAGCCTATAAGGATGGCGTTTGGGAAGGTAAAGGAAATGGATATATGGGTGCAGTAGTTGCTAAGGTTACAATAAAAAATGGGAAGATAGCTGATGTGGATATAGTTTCTAACGATGACACCCCAAGTTATATGAAAAGAGCCCAGAATGGCGTTATACCAGCTATTGTTGACAAACAATCTTCAAATGTTGATGGGGTCACGGGAGCCACTTATAGCTCTGATGGAATCAAGCAAGCTGTGGGCAATGCTCTTTCAAAAGCAAAGAAATAAATAACATAAATTCTAAAATTAATATAAAAGCTACCCTCAATCAATTAAGGGTAGCTTCTTATTTTTGTGTTTAAGTGGGTTTTTAGTATTTTTGCACAGAATATTAGATTCCCCTAATTGTATAGGGACGTTATTGATATTATTTTTATGGAAGAAAACCCAACGAAACGCTCAGTTCTAGATTATAATGATATCTGTCAAATGGCTCCTTTTTTTGAAGGAAAGGAAAAACTGGTAAATTCAGTTTTCCGATGGCTAAAAATGGACAAAGTGAACTGGCTACATGAACATAATTGCGATACGCCTGGAGCTCCCTTCGTAGAAGGATTACTAAAGGATTTAGATATAAAACTTAAGATTGACAACGAACAAGTCCTGGATAATTTGCCTGAAGGGGCATTTGTAACAGTCTCCAACCATCCTTTTGGGGCACTTGATGGTATTATCCTCATACACTTGTTTGCGTCGCGCCGTCCTGAATTTAAAGTGATGGTGAATTTGGTGTTGGAACATATATGGGCTATGAAGCCTAATTTCATTGCAGTGGACCCTCTAGCATCAGAAGATCCGGCCAAGAGAGCCGTAACAATGAAAGGAATACGTGAAGCTATGGTGCATGTGCGCCGTGGCAAGCCGCTAGGATTCTTCCCTGCTGGTGCTGTATCTAAAATAACGGGACAGCTCCGCATTGAAGACCGTTTATGGCAACCAACCATTATACGGCTTATCCAACAGTTTAATATGCCGGTTATACCAATTTATTTTCATGGTCATAACAGCACATTCTTCAACATTCTTGGAATGATTAGCTGGAAATTACGCACATTAAGGCTTCCAGCTGAAGTGTTCCGCAAAAAAGGAAAAACGTTCCACATATCAATAGGTGAACCTATATCGATTGAGGAACAAGCAAAATATAAGACAGTAGAAGAATTAGGTAAGTTTTTGAAAGAACGCACTTATTCAATGAGAAAATGGAAATAAACGAGATTTCTCCTGAAATAATGAAGGTTAAACAGCGCTATTCTATAATTGGAAATGCGTCTGCTCTTATCAATGCTGTAGGTCGCGCCATGCAGGTAGCGCCTATAGACTTGTCGGTATTAATTATCGGCGAGAGTGGTACTGGTAAGGAGTTTTTTCCAAATATTATCCATGATTTCAGTTCTCGCAAACACAACAGGTATATTGCTGTGAACTGTGGAGCCATTCCTGAAGGCACTATTGATAGTGAGCTCTTCGGCCATGAAAAGGGAGCCTTCACTGGTGCTATTTCTTCACGCAAAGGCTATTTTGAAGAGGCTGATGGCGGCACAATTTTTCTTGACGAAGTAGCTGAATTGCCTCTCACCACTCAAGCTCGGCTTCTCCGTGTTCTTGAATCGGGAGAATATCTTAAAGTAGGTTCTTCTGTCGTTCAAAAGACTAATATCCGTGTGGTTGCTGCCACTAACAAGAATATGCTTGAGGCTGTGAGCGAAGGTAAATTCCGTGAGGATCTTTATTATCGCCTCTCTACAATTCTAATACAGATACCATCACTACGTGACCGTGGTAATGATATACTGCTTCTCACACGCAAATTTGCCAATGACTTTGCTGAGAAGTACCGTATGCCTGCCGTTAAGATTCTTGACGGAGCTAAGGACGCTCTATTAGCTTATCGCTGGCCAGGTAACGTGCGTCAGCTAAAAAATGTGATAGAACAATTATCACTATTTGAAGCGGGAAACACTGTTGATAGTGAGCAGATAAGAAAATATCTGCCTAATTACAATTCGGAATATAAACCTACTGTAGCATCCGCTGCAGCTTTTAATTATACTCAAGAACGAGAAATCTTATTCAAAATGCTCTTTAAGATGCAGAATGAGATTGAAGAACTTCGTTCCCAAATTGAAGGAATGCCTCAAACACCTCATCACACTGAGGTACGTGCCGAGGAAATTCCTGCACCTGAATCTCATTCTCTTATTCGCTATCCTGGCTTTAAGAAAAACTTGATGCCTAGCGATTTAGACTATCACGATGTGGAAGAGGAAATTCATGCAGTGGAAAACGATGACATACAACATCATAATACCTCTGCAGCTGCTTCCTCTACAATGACCCTTGAAGATACAGAACGCGAAACTATCCGAAAATCACTTGAACGAAACTGCGGAAAACGACGTCGCACGGCTGAGGAACTTAACATTTCTGAGCGCACTTTATACAGAAAGATTAAAGAATACGGGCTCGAGTAATCACCCCATTATCAATAAAAAAATGATTAAACGCCTCTTTGCCTTATTATCACTAGTCATGGTGTTCCAAGCTTGCCACATAGGTTACACTCTAAATGGCTCTGCATTAGATTATAGTATTTATAAGACTATATCTATTTCTCAATTCCCTATTAGGGCGGCTCTCGTATATCCTCCTTTGCAGCAAACGTTTGAGAATCAACTCAATAATATGATTGAGCGCCAAACGCGTCTCCACGTGATTGATTCAAGTAACACTGATTTGCGTATTGAAGGCGAAATAACAGGCTATAACCTATCTCCTCAGGCGGTTAACGAGAATGCTTATGCATCACAGACGCGCCTCACAATAACAGTGCGCGTTAAATATATCGACAACAAACAAGAGGGTAAGAATATTGACCAAAGTTTTTCGGCATACCGTGATTTCTCAAGTAATGAACTTCTAACTGATGTTCAGGATGAACTTTGCACTCAGATTTCAAAAGAACTTGCAGACCTTATTTTCAATGCTACGATCGGTAACTGGTAATATTTTATAAATCAAAGAATTATGGATATTGTTAATGACCTTAGAAAAATACTCGATGACCCAAATGCCTCTATTAGTCGCGAATGGGTAGAGGAAGCTCGTGCAAAATACCCATATTTCATATTGCCATCGATTCTTTATTTGCAACAACATAAGCAGGACGGACGAGAAAAGAATGAAGACATGCTATCGCAACTTGCGATAACAGCTCCTGATCGTCGTGCTCTTTATGATTTACTCGGAGATAACGCATTCAAGTTTTCTTCTTTTTATCCAAAGGAAGAAGAACTTGCAACTCCCGACACAAACTCTACTCTTGATTCTTTCCTTGACCAATTTGGAAGTAAGGATGAGAAAGAGATTGAAATACTCAACCAGCTCATTTTCAACCCAACACCCGACTATGCACAAATGCTTGCGGCTGAAGAAGAGAAAAGCAAGCCTTCTGCTGAAGATCTTCATAACGCTTCCGAAGTTAACTCCCAAGATGCTTTAATTAATAAATTTATAGCTCAATCTAAGGAAAATAAAGGTGTATTTCCTTCTAAAGTCGTGGAGACTCCAAAACCTGAAGCCGCTCCACTGCCAGATGAACCTGTAGAGGCTCCCGTGGAAAATGATGAGTCTATGCTTACTGAGAGTTTAGCTAAAATCTACATAAAACAACGTAAATATTCTAAGGCTCTGGAAATTATTAAATCATTAAGTTTGAAATTTCCAGAAAAAAGTATTTACTTTGCAGACCAAATACGTTTTTTACAGAAACTTATCATTGCACAGAATTTAAAAAACAATAAATAGATATGTATATTTTTCTTAGTATCCTCATTTTATTAGCATCAATCCTTTTGATTGGTGTTGTACTTATTCAGAAATCTAAAGGTGGAGGTCTTGCTTCTAACTTCGCAAGCTCAAACCAAATCATGGGTGTTCGTAAAACAACTGATTTCGTAGAAAAAGCTACTTGGGGATTAGCAATTTTTATATGCGTTTGCAGCGTATTGTCAGCTTTTCTTGCTCCTCGTGACTTAGTTCAAGGTTCACGCGTTGCTGAGAAACCAATTCAACAACAACAAGCTACTCCATTCGCTACAGAAAACAACGCTCCTGCTTCTAGCGCTCCTGCTGTTCCTACAGCTCCAGCTACTCCTGGAAAATAAGCTTTAGCAGTAAATAAAACCATACGAGCGACAGTAAGGGTGACTTTTCACTCATGCGTGTCGCTTTTGTTGTATCTACATATTTAATTAACCACATCTTTCCAACCTTCTATTATTATGGATTCTATCTGCGAAATATACCGCATCGGCACAGGTCCTTCAAGTAGCCACACAATGGGACCGAGAAAGGCTGCACAGAATTTTCTTGCAGCAAACCCTACAGCCCACCATTTTGAAGTATCATTATATGGGTCACTTGCCGCAACTGGCAAAGGTCATATGACAGATAAAGCCATAGAATCAGTACTCTCCTCTACTGGAAGTGTAAAGATAAAATGGCATCCTGAAATTACATTGCCGTTCCATCCTAATGGAATGAAATTCACGGCATTCAATGCCGAGGGGTCTCCTATTGCATCTAAGACAGTATTCTCCGTCGGAGGTGGACAGATTGTAGAAGAAGGGCAACACAGAGAGACAAAATCAATATATCCAAAACACTACATAAAGGACATTTTGGCTTGGTGTGAAACCAATGGCAAGTCTTTTTGGGAATTTGCCGATGAATATGAAGGTCAAGCACTATGGGACTATCTTCACGAAGTGTGGAAAGTGATGAAAGCATCAGTGGAGCGAGGACTAGAGGCTGAGGGAGTACTCCCTGGAAGCCTTGGCGTGCGACGTAAGGCCGTAAGTTACTTCATGCGGGCATCGGGCTATGTAAACAGTTTAAAGAGCCGAGGATTGGTCTATGCTTATGCTCTAGCCGTGTCGGAAGAAAATGCCTCTGGTGGAGAAATAGTAACAGCTCCTACATGCGGCTCAAGCGGCGTTATGCCTGCTGTGCTTTATCATCTTCAACAATCCCGACAATTCTCAGAAATGCGTATTCTACGGGCTCTTGCCACTGCCGGAATATTTGGTAACGTAGTGAAGACTAACGCTTCAATATCAGGGGCTGAAGTGGGTTGTCAGGGAGAAGTGGGAGTGGCTTGTGCGATGGCCGCTGCTGCTGCTTGCCAACTTTTTGGAGGGACTCCTGCACAAATCGAATATGCGGCTGAAATGGGTCTTGAGCACCACTTAGGACTTACTTGCGATCCTGTGTGCGGACTCGTCCAGATTCCGTGTATTGAACGCAATGCATATGCTGCTGCTCGCGCACTTGACGCCAATTTATATTCATCATTCTCTGATGGAACTCACCGTGTAAGTTTTGATCGTGTAGTAGAGGTTATGAAGCAAACTGGCCACGACCTACCAAGCGTATATAAAGAGACTTCACAAGGAGGGTTGGCTGCAATCAGTTAATGCGGCCAACCCCCATATATATTGATATAAATAAATTTATTCTTGTAGTCTTATCTTATCACTAATATCTTAGTAACGACTCCGCTACTTGATTCATTTTCGTTTTGAGAAGCCAGAACGTAATAAACTCCACTCTTAACACGTTCTCCGCTTGCATTACATCCATCCCATGTTGCCATTCCTCCATTAGAACGCATTGACTTGAAAACGTTGCCTGCGGCATCTGCAATCTTTACTAGGGAATTATCCATCAAACCACGTATCGTAATCATTCCAGTGTATTCAGGACGCACAGGATTAGGATATGCATATACATCGCTATAAGTCTGAGCACTTGGAGCAGCATCACTAGCATATTCTAGTAATCCATCTTCAGTTCCAACATACACAGAATTGTTATTTGGATTGCATGCAATAGATATAACCTTATTGCTGGTTAATGAGCTGTTTTCAGTGGTAAACTGCTTTAGAATAACGCTTCCATCTGCACTAACAAGGAATAAACCGGAAGTACTAGTTCCTAACCATTTTCTATTAGAACCATCCACTGCAATGCAAGTTACTGGAGTATCATTCAACAAGTAGTCTGCATAGTTGGTTCCATCATTGCGAGGAACTTTAAGATGGTTTATAGAAAATGAAGCATTAAGAGCATTTGAAGGATTTAGCTCAATTACCCCCACGTTAGTTCCCATCCAAACCTTTCCATTCAAGTCTTCAACAAAACAGTATATATTTTGCCATGAGAATTCTTTACCATCTTGGTCAGTCAGTGTTGAATAAAGCTTTGAAGTGATAGTTCCTGCTGGATTGCCATTATCATTAAACACAATTAATGGGTCTTTATAGTCTCCAGCTGTATATAGTTTAATATCCTTGGAGGTTACCAAGAAATGCATCATTTTTTTTGCCTGCATTCCATTAACCTTCAATGTGGTCCAATCTGAAGAAGTAAGGGTGGTTTGTGACTGCTTTGCGCGGGGCAATACCATTATTGGCGCACTTGTGTTGTCAGGTTGGAAGAACCACATATTCTTATTTTTATCAAATGCAATCTGATTCACATTAGAATAATATCCGTTAAGGGCTCTCACTATCGGACTGTTATTCCAATCATATTTAGTAACAACCTTTCCATCAGTAATTTTGTAAGCTCCTTCATACCATGTGCCCACATAATAAGTGGTCGGATCATCTGGATCAAATACAGGGCTGTATGGCGAATTAAGCTTATTATTATTTTGATTAGAATTTAATGTAGGTGCTGAAGCCGGAGCAATATCTTTCCAAAAAGAGCCATCGTAAGTACTAACAGCTCCTATTACCTGGGTATCAGAAAAGAATGTATTTGTACCTGTATTCCACACATAAAGCTTCTTCTGTGAGTTATTATATACTAGATAGAATGGAATTTTCACAGTAGATGAATTTGGACGGAAAAAGTCCGTCATAACCGTTTCTGAGCCATCTGTCCCTGCTTTTATATGAGCAACTCCTTTTGTACTCAAAACCCAATATGAGCCATCGCTTTCATAAGAGCTAATGATACTATTTGAGAATGATTGCGGCATTGGAGAGGTTGCGGTTTTGCTTCCATTGGCATCCAGTGTGATTAAAGATCCGTCTTGAGCATAGCATGTATATCCGTTTAATGATTTCTTGAAGCTATGAACTACTTGTGGTATAACATCTTGCAGTACTACATTATCATTCTGTAGAGTTGCCTTATATCCCCATCCCGTTATAAACATAAATGATGTATCACTGATAGGATATATTCTACCACCTTCGTTTATTAATGTAGCTTTATAATCTGAAAGATTCATATAATGAGAGCTTAAATCTCCCATATATAGTTTAGATTTTGTACCAAGTAGAATTTTACTTCCCACTATGCCTATTTGCGTTATGGTTACATTAAAGGCCCTCGACTCAATAGTCTCATATTTGTTTGCATCAAGCACTACATATCCAAAATCAGTTGCCACATAAATTTTATCTCCCGAGAAAAACACATCATTTATTGTTTTTGATGCCTTAATCGTAGCATTATAGATATCAGGAATATTTATCACTTTCCCGGCATTATCTATCAAATCTATGTTTCCATTGCTATAGGTTACAACAAGGTATTTCTTGTCATAGTTGTAATATATATCATCAATACGTATATCCGATAAGTTAGTCTGCTTGGAATAACTAACTATCTCTTTCCCCTCTTTATCATAGGAATAGAGATATTCATCCGTAAGGAAAAATACCTTAGAACCAGTATCAATAATATTCTGTATGTTATTTCCAAATACTGGATGAAGCTTCCATCCTCCAATTGATTGTGCGCTCATGCACATTGGAATTAGAGAAAGGATAAATAAAAATATATTCTTAATCATTTATGCCAATTATATTAGTAATAATATAATAACGAAATGAACAATTGTGATATTGTGCTGATGATTTTGTTATCAACCAATAAAATAGAAAGTTGCTACTTAATAAAATAGATTTTTGCCAAGTTGTCTTTAGTCACAATTTCGTCTGCCGATAATGCACTAATAGAATAAATACCTGTTTCAACTCGTTCTCCAGAATCGTTTATGCAATCCCACACAGCATCAGCGCCCTTGCTTTGAAGTGTACGAATAGTTTTGCCGCTGTTATCTTTAATAACAACTATTGTTCCTGCAGGCAATCCAGAAATACGTACAACATCTCTAAAGTCTGGCTTTATATATTTGGGCGATACCATTACATCAGAGAAATCACTACTGAACAAGGAGCTCTCTGGAAAATACTCATAAAGAGCACCATTTATCCCAATGAAAATGGATTTATTTAAAGAATTCCAAGCCAAAGAAATCACTTTGTTATCTGCAAGTTCAGAGTTACTTTGGGTAAAATGGGCTAATACCTCATCTCCATCTGCATTAAGCAAATAAACACCATCATCTGCTGAACCTACCCATTTGCGGTTATATTCATCCACAGCTATGCAGCTAACCCATACATTATCTAGGACATATTTTCCTTGATTGTTTTTCAGCTTTTTATGAGTTATCGTAAAATTATCTGATAAAGCTTTTGTTGGATCAAAACACATCAAACCAGAAGATATCCCTACCCACACCAAGCCTGTCTTATCCTCAGCTAAATCCATAACATATTGCCATTCAACCATTTTTCCTTTATCATCCAAGAAATTATTGTATTTCTTGCTTATTATATTTGTTGAAGCTGGATTTCCTTTATCATCAAAAATAAATATTGGGCCTTTATAATCTCCATTGGAGAATATCTTTATATCCTGGCTTGTTATAAGAAAACGCATTCTTTTGGTAGTGGTGAGTCCGGGTATCTTAGGTGTAAGCCAATCTGAAGCTGTAAGGGTTTCCATGTTCTGTTTATCTCGAGTCAGAACCGAAATATGAGGGACATCGCCATCTCCTGAAGTATGGGTTTGAATTAACCAAAGGTTATAGTTCTTATCAAATTGCAAACCGCTCACATTACAATAGAATTTATTTGAAGCCCATGTTAATGGGCTATTTGTCCAATCATATTTAGCAAGCACGGTACTCCCTTTAATTTTATATGCACCCTCATACCATGTCCCCACATAATATGTCTCTGGATCTTCTGGATCAAACACAGGATAATATGGGTCATTTATCTTGGAATTTTTTAAATTTCCAATAGTATTTGCACTCTCTGGGGCAATATCAGTCCATTTCTTTCCATCATATGCACTCATATTCCCTATTTGTCCATATGCTGAAAAGAAGAAGTTGGTTCCAGTATTCATAGCATATAGTTTATTTAAAGGCCCATTATATACAAGATTATAAGGAGCACTCGCTGAAAGAGTATTTGGCAATATTTTCTGCGTAAGCTCGGTAACTATACCAGCATCACCTATCGAAACCTTTTGTAAGCCCTTATCGCCCAAGGCCCATAGTGAGCCATCTTCTTCCATAGAACTTAAAAGAGCTCCTGTAAATGTTTTTGGATAGGTTATAACCTTCGTTTTTGTTCCACTCTTATCATAAAACTGGCATAACGAAGCTGTAGCAATTGTGCCACCTCCCACACCGATAAATCCATTATTACTCGGTAGCAGGTCAAGTATTTTTGATCCTGATATATTAACATATTTGAAAATTCCTGCGGCATCAAAATACACTCTGAAAAGAGCAGTTGTAGAAACAAAACAAGTATCACCATTAATCGGAGTCATAGTAGGGGCTCCAGTAATAGCAGTAGCAGTCATACCCCTTATAGAGGTAATTTTACTCCCTTTATTAGTATAATAGAGTTTTGCTCCGTCACTGATAAGTATTTTTGTAGATAATTCTGCAACCGATTGTACTTTACTTCCCAAGTAATTTGATTCGATTATTTTAAATGATAAATCGTCTATTACATAATAGCCCAACATTGTAGCAACATATATTCTTCCAGCAGCAAACGTAATATCATTAATGCCTTTTGTTCCTAAAGCATTAAGATTCTTATAATCTGGAATATTAACTTTTACTCCATCATTGGTGATAATATCAATATTCCCATTTTGATAAGCTACTACTAAGAATTTCTTTATAGGATTATAATAAATATTCTTCACCCATAAATCTGATAATACATTATCACTGGTGAGATTTTGCGTCTCATTAGTATTTTTATCATATGAGAAAAGATATTTATCTGCCACATAATAGACTTTGGCAACGGCATCTACCACTCGCACCCTGTTTTGATTGAATACTGAATGTATTTTCCATATGCCTTCATTGCTATTAGCATACATAGACATACAGAAAAGGGTGCATAATGTTATTAGCAATCCAAATTTTTTATTAGTCTTCTTCATTACAATTTTCAATATTTCATTTTTCCTTTTACAATAAAATTATCGCGATTAATAAATGTGATTGTAGTCCATAGCCCGCTATATTCACATTCATATCTGATATGGTATTTGGAACGTTTCACACACTCCAATATACAGCTTATTTCAGCCATCCGCATTTCATTCTCTTGCGGTTCTTCAGCAAATTTCTCTATTATCTTTACCTTATTACCTTGGACATCAACCACAATATTAATATCAATTCCTTCCGGGATTCGAACCCCTTTATGGCGTACGACCGCCGTGCCTTCAGAGTCAGAAGAAATTATAATCTCATCTTCCTCATCTTCTATTAGATTCTCCTCTCTGGAATTAACAATAGCCCTATATATGTATGTAAATGCCTTTTCAGCCATTGGAGGATCAAATACCAATCCTACAATAAACACGGCACAAGTTATCGCCAAAATATAGAATTCTACAGAAGAAAACCACTCCATGGCTCAAAAATAACAAATAAAATTCGTAAAGCATCTATTTTCAACAAAAAGGAAGTATTATTTGTTAATCCACTGCATTTTATAACTCCCAACTTAATGACTAACATCCCCCCCTACAAAATAGCATCCATTCTATTACACTACATTGACAAAACCCTTTGCTTCATTGGCCTTCCACATGATTCATCATTAGAAGAGTCAGTTTATATTCTTGTGGTAGTGTCATTAGCATTGCTCTTAAGTTGGCTACTTAGGATCATGATTCTATTTATTATAAGAAGAATCCCTTCTTTTAAGAAATCAAAATCAATCATCGCTTTACATGGAGAGAATGTGATTATTAAATGTAGCCACATGATTCCCCCAATCGTATTCTTGGCTCTTATTCCTTTTGCGTTTTCTCGCGGAAGTCACGTATTAGGTATAATATTGAAATTTTCATGGATATATCTAGTTATCGTAACTGTCCTTGCTATAAACTCTATTTTCAATTTTATATGGCATAGATATGACGAACTTGACAATGTTCACAATCATCCATTAAAAGGACTTCTTCAAGTAGCTAAAGGGGCTATGTGGATAATAGGATGCATTATTATTATTTCAGCCCTAATGCATAAATCGCCAGTTGCCCTTCTTACTGGGCTTGGAGCTTTCGCCGCTGTATTAATGCTGATATTTAAAGATAGTATACTTGGGCTGGTGTCAGGTGTGCAATTATCGCAAAATGACATGCTCCGCGTGGGCGATTGGATTGTGGTTCCAAATACTCCAGCAAACGGTATAGTTGAAGAAGTATCTTTGACTGTTGTAAAAGTGAGAAATTGGGATAACACACTTGCCATGCTTCCTCCATATACCCTGGTAAGTACTTCTTTCCAGAATTGGCGTGGAATGGTAGAAATGGGCACCCGTCTTATTAATCAAAATTATAATATAGCCACAGATTCGGTTGTAGAGGCAACTTCTGATTTGCTCGAATCTCTTAAAAAAATTGGCAACCAACAATTAACCGATTTCATAACTATCAAACAATCTCAAGCAGAAAGAAATGAAGTTGCTAATACAAATAATCCAGCAAATATCGTTAACGGAACCATTGTTACAAACCTAGGACTTCTACGGGCATACCTAACCATATATCTAAAGAATCATCCTTTGGTGTCGCAAAAATCATTCTTAATGGTTAGCGAGCAGCCTCCCACACCTCAAGGAATTCCAGTTCAAATATATTGCTATACAGCCACCACAGATTGGGCTTCCTACGAATCCATAAAGTGCGAGATATTTGAACATTTCACTTCAATGATGCCAAAATTTAATATTTACCCATTTGAATTTCCTTCGGGAAAAGACCTAAATTATTGGGAAAATAACAAAACTTAGCCCTCGGTCTGTTGTTCTTATAATGACTTTCAACTTATTAAATACCCTAACATATGGAATTAAAAGGATCAAAAACTGAGATTAATCTTCTCACATCCTTTGCAGGCGAATCACAAGCTCGCAATCGTTACACGCTTTTTGCTCAAAAAGCAAGAGAAGAAGGTTATGAACAAGTAGCTGCCGTTTTTGAAACCACAGCTCTTCAAGAACTTGAGCATGCAAAAAGATTTTTCAGTTATCTACAAGGAGGTGCTGTTACAATTAATGCCGCATATCCGGCTGGTATTGTTGCTTCTACTCGTGAAAACCTTATGGAAGCAGCAAAGGGAGAAAAAGAAGAATGGTCCATGCTTTACGACAATTTTGAGAAAATAGCTCGTGAGGAAGGCTTTTCTGAAATTGCGGGAGCATTTAAAGCCATTGCTTCCGTTGAGAAATATCATGAGTGGCGTTATAAGACACTTCATGATCGTCTTGAGAAGGAAACCGTATTCAGTCGTCCAGAGCCTATAAAGTGGCAATGTCGTGCATGCGGTTATGTATTCGAAGGCACTACACCTCCACCAAGATGCCCTGCTTGTTTGCGCCCAAGAGGATTCTTCCAACCATTACAAGATAATTACTAATTGGCTCTGAATATTATTTAAGAAAGGCGAGCTCCTAAAAAGGCTCGTCTTTCTTTTTTATGTTTTTGAGGTTATAATGTTGAATAATTATGTTTTTTCGTAATTTTACCTCAATCATCATAAAATATAAGATATGGACATTTTTCGACTTCGAGTTTTTATCTCTGCAGCAAAGAACCTTAGCTTCACTAAGTGCTCTAAAGAACTATTTATCTCACAACCTGCAGTCAGCAAACATATACTTGAGCTCGAACATGAATTTAACGTCCCGTTATTTCGCAGAAAAGGCTCTCAACTAGAATTAACCACTGCAGGTTCAACCCTTCTAAGCCATGCAACGGCGATTATGAATGACTATGACCGTATGAATTACGAAATGGGTCTACTTGCCAACACAGTTACCGGAGAATTGAGATTAGGGGCTAGTACTACTATTTCACAATATGTGCTACCTCCAATTCTTGCACAGTTCTCTGAATTGTTCCCTCAGGTGAAAATATCAGTTAAAAGTGATAATAGCGAACATATTGAAGCTGCTCTTTTCAACAATGACATTGATTTGGGCTTAGTAGAAAACTATAGTAGGCAGACTGGGTTGCAGTATGAGCATCTTATGGATGACGAACTTGTGATGGTAGGTGATTTAAATAAGAAATATGGAAAAACGGAAGAGGTAACCCTTGACGAATTGCAATCATTGCCTCTAATACTTCGCGAAAATGGTTCTGGCACTTTGGAAGTAATCGAGCGTCAGCTTGAACAGCGCGGGATAACGCTTCCTATGCTAAATGTTGTGATGCAACTAGGCTCTACCGAAGCTATAAAATCTTTTGTTCAAAATTCTGATACTCTTGCTATACTATATGTCGTATCTGTTAGAAAAGAATTGGTAAATAATCAATTACATGTGATTGATATTGAAGGATTCGATTTAGTGCGACACTTTGATTTCGTTTATAGAAAAAGTGAACATAACCAGCTTTCCCAGCGTTTTATGGATTTTACATTCAAGTCATTATAACTTTTAGTTATAACGCATATATATTTTTTAATTTATTAGTATTTATTCTTAACGTACCTTTGTGCCCATAAAAAGAATAAATACAATAAAAAGATATTATGGGAAAAACAATAATCACAGAGAAAAGAGGTAATGCCCTTCATGGCATACTTCTTATCGCTCTTTTCTCCTTTTCAGCATTCTACATAGCAGAATTCCAATGGGTGAAAGATTTATCTCTTAGTCCACTAATCGTGGGTATCATCCTTGGTATGCTATATGCCAATAGTTTACGTAATTATATTCCAGACACTTGGGTACCTGGCATTAAGGTGTGCACAAAGCAAATTCTTCGCCTTGGTATCATATTTTATGGGTTCAGGCTTACAATACAACAAGTTATAGCAATCGGAGCTTCGGCTGTGGTGATAGATATAATTGTGATTGTAGGGACATTATTGCTCGGCTTACTATTCGGCAAGTTATTAAAAATGGATAGAGATACCGTGATAATGACATCTACAGGTAGTGCTATATGCGGTGCAGCTGCAGTATTGGGCGCCGAACCTGTGGTGAAATGTGCTCCACACAAAACTGCCATAGCTGTATCAACAGTCGTTATTTTTGGTACTATTTCAATGTTTCTTTATCCAATTCTTTTCCGCTCCGGTATTGTAGATCTTACACCTGAGCAAATGGCAGTATATACGGGCTCTACACTTCATGAAGTAGCTCACGTGGTAGGTGCTGGAAATGCAATGGATGCAACTGGCGCTCTTCACCTTGCTGACCAAGCTACTATCACAAAGATGATACGTGTGATGATGCTAGCTCCAGTACTCCTCATCTTTGGATTTCTTATAAAGCCAAGCAATGACGGTGCAGAGCAAGGTGCTCCTAAAGGCAAGCGCAAAATCACTATTCCTTGGTTTGCATTCTGGTTCATTATCGTGATATTTATTAATTCTGCTATAAGCTCAATAAATATAATTCCTGCTGAAACTCTAAGTTCAGCTCTATCATATGTTAACAATGTGGATACATTTATGCTTACAATGGCAATGACAGCTCTTGGAACAGAGACAAGTTTTGACAAATTCAAGCAAGCAGGGGCAAAACCATTCATTCTTGCAACGCTCATATATGTGTGGTTGCTTGGTGGAGGATACTTAATGTGTAAATATCTTATGCCTTTATTATAGTCCAATAATCTGATAATAATACTGAAAGCGCTGACCTATACGTGATTATAGGCCAGCCTTTTTTTGTATTTTTTCCATTGTCAAAGGCTAATATTTGATTTAATGTTTATTAACTTTTAAAATATTCTTCTATGTAGTATTATTGTAAAAGTTTATTCAATTTGATCTAAAATTACATTGTGTGTTTTAATGTATTGAATATTTTTACCATTACTATTGCCATAAATTACTAACCTATAACCTTATTATTATTATTATGCGGAAATTAATTTTTACACTTATTAGCTTCGTATTTTTTATTTGTTGTAATGCCGAAAATTCTATTTGGAGCCTCCACGTGTGGAATTTAAGCGGAGAATTACAAAATATTAATGCCGATAAAAGCGACCCTGTTTTCCAAAAAACAGAAAATGGAAATGTTTACACCATTTCTATCCCTTCGGGAATAACTCTTAAGAAAAGCGATGAATATTGTATCTATTACAATCCTAACAACACTTATTCATGGAACTGGGGACAATCTTTCTACAAAGATACTTGGTGGGGCGTTAATCCAAACCAAGGATATAATGGAAAAGGAAATTGCACCATTGGTGAAGATGCTACATTCGTGTGTTATGGGATTACATTATTTGTAATCCAAGGTCAAGGAGCTGAAGATCGTCTTTATCTATATTTCTCTAGCGACAAGGATAATCCTATAGCCAAGACTGCTCCTATTGTTCTGAGAAGTGTAGGCAGTTTTTATGATTATCCGAGCAATAATACCTATGTACAAAGAGGTAACACTCTAACTTTTGATGAAGCCTCAAACACAAAGCAATTCCTTCTTAATTACTCCCAAACTACTGCTGATGGTGCAGAATATGCACTTGACTTTCCTAATTACTTTAATGCATCTAAGGGAGGATTTATCTTCTGTGATGTAACCGGAACTGTATTCTGGCGTAATTCAAGTACTACATACCAATTACCTCCGAACTCATGGGGCACAACTGTGCATGGTTCAAGTAGCAATTTTGCGAACTATGCAGCGTGGGACATTAATCCTCAATTGAGCGGTTCTTATTATCGTGCATTGATAAGGACAAATCTAACCCAACTAAGTTATAAAATAGAAAACTTTGGCCCTGCTTTTGACCTAACATCAGTATCTAATAACTTTTTTGATGCACCGAAAGGTCAAAATCTATTCATTGGCACTACTGTGGGATGGCGCGAATTTCCTCTTACTGGTTACAGTTTAAGTACAGATTTGAGCGTTTATGATGAAAATAATGCTTTGCTTTTCAAGCAATCCGGTATATCAATGACATCGAATGATGAAAATCCTGCATACACCTCTTTAGCCTTATTAGTTGACCCAAGCAAAGTCTCATATTTCGCTCTAGAAAGCAAGTATACAAAAGATGGTGAAACAGCTCCGGCATATACTTATAAATCAGTTACACAACCAATTGAAACTGTTACCGATTTGGATTTTTCACTCGATTTAGTTGCCAGCAATCCCCAACGCTTTTATTTGGATAATGGAAGATATACGAGCGATTTAACCTTAACTGATAATTCTCCCTATCCTACGAGTTATTATCTGATTTATAACTACGACCAAACAAAATACGCAAATCCATCTAATGCCATAGCTGCAAATGCTTTTCATACAATAAAAGGAGCAACCGACAGATTTAAGAAAAATACATTGAATGATGTTGTTATAACTGATGCTACAAAATTATCCGAAAGTGCAAACCACACAGTAAACATAGCTTATTGCGCAGATATAGTATATTCTCTAGCATTAGCAAAAACTCCAGTATTGGCTAGCTCGCTCCAAGATGCAGATTACAGCAATAAAGTCACAAACGACTCTTATACAATAGAAGAGCATAAGATGAGTGAAAAAAGAGCTCTTTCCGTAGCTGTTTCTACTTTCACAGAATCAGTTACTACAGGAATAGAAAACCCAAAGGATAATATATTCAGTATCACTACAAATGGTCTTACTCTATCTATAATTGGTACGGATAAGCCAGTTTCTATATTTGACACAATGGGACATCCTATTTACCAAGGAGCTCTTCATGAAATACAACTTCCTTCAAGAGGTATGTATTTGGTGAAAGTAGGCAATGAATGTCATAAAATCATACTATAATTATTAAGAAATATTCTAAAGCGGGGAGCGCAATACTGCGCTCTCTGCTTTTTTTATAATTAATAATCACAGATTAACACAATTATATAATAAATTTGAAATGTTTGTTCTACATTTGTGCCGAAAATAAAGCTATATAATACATGAGAAGGTATTTGATACTACTTTTTATTATAATGGCTGGACTTGGCATAGCCAAAGCCCAAGACCTTTCTGCGCCTTCTCCTTACAAACAAGTATTCGAGGGAAAGTATCATTTTATCGACCAAGTCACTGGGGATACCGTTTGTATGATAGTATTCAATCCAATAGTAATTTATCCTCCAGAGCGCTTCAAAAATAAGAAAGAAGAAGAATTTTATTGGCGTACTGTTCGCGATGTAAGAAAGACTCTTCCTTATGCCAAGCTAATTTGCTCTACTTTGCTTGAAACATATAAATATATAGAGACATTCAAGACTCAAAAAGAAAAGCAGGATTATCTAAAACAATTTGAAAAAGCAATTTTTGAACAGTATAAACCTGTGATGAAGACTTTCACTAAGTCACAGGGAAAAATGCTTATCAAGCTTATAAACAGAGAAACCAACCAGTCTTCCTATAATATTGTAAAGGCCTTTTTAGGCACATTCAGAGCTGGCTTTTGGCAAACTTTCGGTAGGTTTTTTGGAGTTAATATGCGTTCTGGCTATCACCCAGAATCAGATAAAGAAGATGCCGTAATAGAACGCGTGTGCGTGAGAGTTGAGCAGGGAGGCTTATAATATATTACCTCTCTCTTATTTCCCATTAATTGAATTTCAATTCTTAATATATGAATTCTACCATCGTGCGACGTGTAGAACCCTATGAGGTGGCTACCCTCAAAGACGTGGCAAGTAGGACTTTCTATGAGACTTTTGCTCACGACGATAATTTGGAGGAGATTCAAAAGTATCTTAATGTGGCTCTCACTATAGAGAGACTACAGTCAGAGATTCAGAATCGCCATTCTCATTTTTTTTTCGTTATTATCGATGATAAGATAGCCGGCTATTTAAAGCTTAATTTTGGCCCATCAAAAATTGAAGGAGAGGAGAATCCTATGGAAATCCAACGTATCTACCTCTTTCCAAAGTATCACGGTACAGGGGCTGGAGATGCACTTTTCAATAAAGCTTTTGAAGTGGCACATGAATATAGATCGCACTTTGTATGGCTAGAGATTTGGGAACAAAATCACCGTGGAATAAAGTTTTGTAGGAAAAACGGTTTCAAAATTTTTGACTCTCACATTTTCATGATGGGTGATGAAATTCAAAATAATATATTAATGAGGATTCATATATAAATAATCCCTAAATCATTGCAACGTTGCAGAAATTCAAGATAGCTATTTTATGATGTTATATTTGCTCATACATTATATATGAGAATATTAACATTAAAAAATTAAAGCTATGTCAAAATCTAAAATTTACAACCTTATCATTCTTGATAAAAGCGGATCGATGTCAAGCATTGTAAATGAGGCAATCGGAGGAGTGAACGAAACTATCAACTCCATCAAAGTGATGGACAAACAAAACTGTGAGAAGCAAGAACAATATATAACGCTTGTGACATTCTGCGGCTGTGAAATTCTTTATATCTTCGACAACGTACCAGCACAGGAGGCACATATAATTACACCAAAAGACTATGAGCCTTGCTGCATGACCCCACTCTATGACGCTATCGAAAAATCTATCACAAAGATGCACAAACTGATAAAAGAAGACCATCTTGCCACAGCTTCTGTTACTATAATCACCGACGGCTATGAAAACGCATCTCAAGAATACTCACACGAAAGTGTAAAGTCGCTTATAGAGTCTTATAAGAAAGATGGCTGGTTATTTGCCTATATAGGGGCTGACCATGATGTGGAAGCTGTGTCATTCTCGCTCTCTATTGAAAATCATTTGAAATTTGAAAAGAGCTCTCATGGTACACGTGAAATGTTCCATAAGTATCAAAAATCAAGAAATAGATGGAACTCTAAAGTATCAGAATCTTTCGAAAAAACTGGCGCTATAATTCCACAATGCATGGAGGACTACAACAACAATTTTTTCAATGAGGATGATAAAAACTCCGATAAATAATAATATTTATTTTTTATAAAAAGGGAACTTTCTTTTAGCTCCCTTTTATTATTTTATTTATAAATTTGAAAATTCATTTCTTAAACTAATAGCTTCTTGATACCACAAATACAAAAACTTGATTTTGGAAAAATATATTTTTACCTTTATCATTCTATCTCTGAAAAAGAAAAAGTAAATATAACTTTAAGAATTCGCGAATATCCTTTCATTAAATGTAATGAATTTGAAATTGTATGGATAGATTGCAACAGCAATATTAAAAAAGACTTTATTGCAGCTCGCAGAATAAATGTTGGTGCTATTTATAATTATTCTGTGGTCTATGCCACAATTGATAATATTTTAACCGCAAATTTTAGCAATTTCTTTGAATCGCTGAGCGAGATAACCTCACTCGACAATGCAGATAATAAAGAAATACTACTGGAAAATTTTGTTCTTAACACTATTATAGATTCTTACAGAGAGAAAATATGCTATTCTATTCCACTCAATGAAGAATGCTATGATGATAGCTTAGAGAGAGAATGTTTAAGACCGTGCAGCTATGAATTAGAGGAAGAAAGCGACGACGACATCAATGAAGGGGAAGTAGAACTTACCAAAGAAGAATGTATGAAAAAAATAGAAAGTTTAATACTTTACTATATTTCTAGCTTCAAGGAAGCGCCACCACGAGAAAAATTAGAAAGTCTTATATCTGGAAAAATCATATTAAGAGAATCTAGACTGAGCCGACTGGTTATTAACAACAACTTGCAAATAATTCTCTCTGATTACAACGAGACGGAGATTAAACTTCATCCCCTTGCTAAGACTATCTATATACTCTTCATGCTTCATCCAGAAGGAATAATATTGAAGAATATGGGCGACTATCGTAGTGAGATTGAAAACATCTATAACATAATTCTTCCCACCCGCGATGAAGCGCAGTTTATAAAAAGTATTGACAGTCTTGTAAATCCCATTGACGGTTCTCTTTCCCAAAAAATATCGTGTATAAAGAGAGTTGTATGCAACACTATTCTTGATTCTTCTATAAACAATAAATACTACATTGATGGTGAGCGAGGATACAAATATCATATAAGATTGGATACAAATATGATAACCCTTCCTGCATGCTTCAGATAAAGAATATCTAATTTTCAAATTTATTATAAATAAAGGTTATTAACAATATGTTAATAACCTTTATTCTTTTTATTATCAGCTTATTAACAGTAATAATTAACAGCTTATACTCATAGTTATCAACATCTATTTTTGCATATTATCAAAAATATCTAGTAAATATGCTTTTTAAGACTTTTTAAGTAGTTATTAACATGTTGTTAATAACTACTTAATTGTTTTATTTTTAGTATATTACAATATTTAATTAACAGCTAATTCACTATTTTATCAACAATTATCTCCTAAAACCTATTAATGATGTAAATAACTTCAAATACAATACTGAGAAAGTCATGCTAATGAGTTATCAACATTGGTTATCAACATATATAAAAATAGCTCTATCAAATTGATAAATAACAATTTAGATAGAGCCAAATTACCTTTATTAATAGGTTATTCACAACAGAAAAAACCTATATATCTATTTCTTTAGAGCTTTAAAAAAGTCCCACATCACAATTCCAGCAGTTATAGACACATTTAATGAGTGTTTAGTGCCGTATTGAGGAAGCTCAATACAGAAATCACTGGCATCTACAGCTTCCTGTTTTACTCCTTTTACTTCATTTCCCAATATTATTGCATACTTTTCATCTTCCTTGATGATAAATTGTGGAAGACTTATGCTTCCCTCCACTTGTTCTATCGAACAAATTTTATAATCTTTATCTTTGAGTTCTTTGATAGCCTGACATACATTCTCCATATAGTGCCATTCTACAGAATCCTCAGCTCCTAATGCTGTCTTATGTATCTCAGCATGAGGTGGTGTAGCGGTGATTCCACATAAGTATATACTTTCTACTACAAAAGCATCTGCCGTGCGGAAAACCGAACCTATATTATTCAAACTTCTCACATCATCAAGAATTACAATAAGAGGTATCTTTGGAACCTCCTTAAATTCTTCACAATTAACGCGGTGAAGCTCTATCATTGATTTTTTCTTCATATATTGAGTTGGTTTGTTTTTTCTTTACAAAAGTAATAAAAATAGACTGTCAACAACTTGTTAATAACCTGTGAAAAGCGTTTGAAAAATAAATAAGAAAAACTTGCTAAATAATTTGCTTTTTGAAAATCACCATCTTATAACTACTCATTGAATAAAATCAAAATAAGTTAGCATAAACTTTTATAGCTTCTTTCAACATGGTTTTATAGGGTTATTAATATGGTAATAGATATAAAATTATTAACTTTGCGTGTTATTAACAGCATGTTGATAAAGTTTGCAATCTATTAATATTCAAAATAAATAGTTGTTTATAACATATTAATAAGTCTATAATAGAAGTGAAATAACTTATTATGTAAGAAAATCTATAAAAAGTTATCACTACAATTAACAGCCTATTATAATTATCATAAGAATAGTTTTTTAAATAAAAAATAAATAATAAATATATATGATATCTGTTGAAAAGGGTTATGTTGACTCTCCTATTGAAGATGGCATAGATATAAGAAGTGAGATACTTCGTTTGAAGAAAGAAAAGAATGCTGTGATTCTAGCTCACTATTATCAGCGTAATGAGATACAAGATATAGCTGACCATATAGGGGATAGTCTTGCACTTGCTCAAATGGCTGCTATGAGTGATGCTGATATCATTGTGATGTGTGGAGTTCACTTTATGGGAGAAACAGCAAAGATTCTTTGTCCTGGAAAAAAAGTTATAGTTCCTGACATGAATGGTGGTTGCAGTTTAGCAGATAGCTGTCCTGCTGATAAATTTGCAGAATATGTTACTGCCCATCCTGGATATACTGTAATTAGTTATGTTAATACCAGTGCAGCAGTTAAGGCCTATACTGATATTGTGGTTACATCTTCTAATGCAAAACAGATAGTAGAAAGTCTTCCTAAAGAAGAAAAGATTATATTTGGTCCTGATCGTAATCTTGGAAACTACATCAATGGAATCACTAATAGAGAAATGCTTCTCTGGGACGGAGCTTGCGATGTACATGAAAAATTCTCTGTTGAAAAAATATTGGAGTTTAAAAAAGTTAATGAAAATGCTAAGATTCTTGTGCATCCAGAATGTAGAAAGCCTCTACAACTAATTGCAGATAAAATAGGTTCCACACAGGCTTTGCTTAACTATGCTGTAGAAAGTGATTTTGATACTTTCATTGTAGCTACAGAAAGTGGCATACTTCATGAGATGCAGAAAAGATGTCCTCAAAAGAAGTTTATACCGGCACCTCCTGAGGATGGTATTTGTTCTTGCAACGAATGTGCTTATATGAAGTTGATTACTCTTGAAAAACTTTATAATAGCTTAAAATACGAGCTTCCTGAAATTAAAGTGGATGAAAAAATAGCTGAAAAAGCGGTTCTTCCTATTAAGAGAATGCTTGATATTTCAGAAAAACTCGGATTGATAAAGAAATAATAATATATAAATAAAATACTTCAACTTTCATTATGGAATATAATCATAAAGATATTGAGAAGCGATGGCAACAGTATTGGAAAGAAAACCATACTTACCAAGTAAAAATTGATGATAAAAAACAAAAATACTATGTGCTGGATATGTTTCCTTATCCTTCTGGAGCAGGATTGCATGTAGGTCATCCTCTTGGTTATATTGCTTCCGATATTTTTTCTAGATATAAAAGACTTCAAGGTTTCAATGTTCTTCATCCAATGGGATATGATGCTTATGGATTGCCTGCTGAACAATATGCTATTCAGACTGGTCAACATCCTGAAGTTACCACTATGCAGAATATTGAGCGTTATCGCCAACAATTAGATAAGATTGGATTCTGTTTTGATTGGAACCGTGAGATTAAGACTTGTGATCCTAATTACTATAAATGGACTCAATGGGCATTTCAAAAGATGTTCAACAGTTTCTATTGTAATTTTTGTCAGAAAGCTCTTCCAATAAGTAAGCTTATAGAGCATTTTGAAAAAGAAGGTTCACCAAAGGAAAGTATAGCTTGCAGTGAAGAACTTAATTTTACTGCTGATGAGTGGAATGCTATGAGTGAAAAAGAGAAGCAAGAAGTATTGATGAATTATAGAATTGCTTATCTTGGAGAAACTATGGTGAATTGGTGTCCACAATTGGGTACTGTTCTTGCCAATGATGAAGTGGTGGATGGAGTATCTGAGCGTGGAGGTTATCCTGTGGTACAGAAAAAAATGAAACAGTGGTGTCTAAGGGTTTTGGCTTATGCTCAAAGATTGCTTGATGGACTTGACACTGTGGATTGGACAGAATCACTTAAAGAAACTCAGCGTAATTGGATAGGGCGTTCTGAAGGAACTGAAGTGCAATTTAAAGTAAAAGATAGTGATATAGAATTTACAATATTCACTACCCGTGCTGACACAATGTTTGGTGTTACATTTATGGTACTTGCTCCAGAAAGCGAGCTTGTTTCACAACTCACCACACCCTCACAAAAGGCAGAAGTAGATGCTTATCTGGAAAGAACAAAAAAACGTACAGAGCGTGAGCGTATTGCTGATAGAAAAGTAACTGGAGTATTCAGTGGATCTTATGCAGTTAATCCTTTCACGGGAGATGCTGTACCAGTGTGGATAAGTGATTATGTACTTGCTGGTTATGGTACTGGTGCTATTATGGCAGTACCTGCTCACGATAGTCGTGACTATGCTTTTGCAAAACATTTTAATCTTCCTATCATTCCTTTGGTAGAAGGATGTGATGTTTCAGAAGAAAGTTTTGATGCAAAAGAAGGTATCGTATGCAATTCACCTAAAGCCGGAGTTAAACCATATTGTGGACTTTCATTAAATGGACTTACTATAAAGGAAGCTATTGCTGCAACAAAGGAATATGTTAAGACTAATGGGCTTGGAAGAGTAAAGGTTAATTTTAGACTAAGAGATGCTATTTTCAGCCGTCAAAGATACTGGGGTGAGCCATTCCCTGTTTATTACAAGGATGGAATGCCATATATGATTGATGAAAAAAAACTTCCTCTAGAACTTCCTAAAGTAGAGAAATTCTTACCTACTGAAACGGGTGAACCACCATTAGGTCACGCTAAAAAATGGGCTTGGGATGTTGAAAATGGAGAAGTAGTAGAAAATTCTCTTATTGACAACGTTAAAGTATTTCCACTAGAACTTAATACTATGCCTGGATTTGCTGGTTCAAGCGCATATTATTTAAGATATATGGATCCGCATGATAATGATGCTCTTGTATCAGAAAAGGCCGACAATTATTGGAAAAACGTGGATTTGTATGTTGGAGGAACTGAGCATGCCACAGGCCATCTTATTTATTCAAGATTCTGGAATAAATTTCTTCATGATTTGGGTGTGAGTGTAGAAGAAGAACCATTCAAGAAACTTGTAAATCAAGGAATGATTCAAGGACGCAGTAATTTTGTATATCGTGTTAAGGATACCAACACATTTGTTTCATATAATATTAAGAAAGACTATGATGTAACTCCTATTCATGTGGATGTTAACATCGTGAGCAATGATATACTTGATTTGGATAAATTCAAGGCATGGCGCCCAGAGTTCAATGATGCAGAGTTCATTCTCGAAGATGGCAAATACATTTGCGGTTATGCAGTGGAGAAGATGTCTAAATCTATGTTCAATGTTGTTAATCCTGATGACATAGTAGAAGTATATGGAGCAGATACCCTTCGTCTTTATGAAATGTTCTTAGGACCGATTGAGCAAAGCAAGCCTTGGGACACAAATGGAATAGACGGTGTAAACCGATTCTTAAAGAAACTGTGGATTTTATTCTATAAAGGTGAGGAATTACTCATAAAAGATGAAAAAGCGTCGCAGGAGGCTTTAAAATCGCTTCATAAGCTTATTAAGAAGGTTACTTTCGATATTGAACACTTCTCTTACAATACTTCAGTGAGTGCATTTATGATTTGTGTAAACGAACTTACTACTATGAAGTGTGCTTCTAAGTCAATATATGAAGAACTAGTAGTGCTTCTTGCTCCATTCGCTCCTCATATTGCAGAAGAATTATGGCATATACTAGGTCATACCACAAGTGTATGTGATGCGCAATGGCCTAAATTCAATGAGGAATATCTAAAGGAAGCTAGCGTTAACTACACTGTTTCCTTCAATGGTAAGGCTCGTTTCAATATTGAAGTGCCAACTGGAACTTCAAAGGAAGAAGTTGAGAAAATAGCCCTTTCTAATCCATCTGCAGCTAAATGGATAGAAGGAAAGACTCCTAAAAAGGTTATTGTGGTTCCTAATAAGATAGTGAATATTGTAATCTAATTATTATTTGAAATATATTTATAAGGGAATGGCTATGTAGTCATTCCCTTTTTTACTTAGCGTATAAAAGGTGTTTAGTATTATTATATCTCAAATTTTTAATTATATTTGTATGCTTTTGTGATAAATAACATCTACTACATTGAAAGAAATTGTTTTTGCTACGAATAATCCCCATAAGCTGGAAGAGCTTCGCCAGATTGCGGGTAATAGGTTCAAGATATTGAGTCTTAAAGATATAGATTGCTTTGATAAAATACCTGAAACTGCCAATAATATTGAAGGAAATGCATTGCAAAAGGCTAATTTTATTAAAGAGAGATATGGCTATGATTGTTTTGCTGACGATACCGGGCTGGAGATAGCTGCGCTAAATGGTGCCCCTGGAGTTTATTCGGCAAGATATGCAGGCGCTGAATGTAATAGTGAAAAGAATATTGACAAGGTTCTTCAAAACATGAAAGGGGTTAAAAATAGAGCTGCTAGATTTCGCACTTCTATAGCCTTAAGGATTGGAGACACCATGCATGTTTTTGAAGGTGAAGTTAAGGGAGAAATTCTTACTGAAAGACATGGAACCGGAGGATTTGGATATGATAGTATATTCAAGCCAGAAGAAGCCGATTGTTCTTTTGCTGAAATGGAAGCACAAAAGAAAAATGCTATAAGCCACCGTGGACGTGCCACTGCACTTCTTTTGAATTATCTCAAAAGTATATAAGATTTTATTTTAGCACAATATAAAAATACCCCTCGCTTTTAATTAAGCGAGGGGTATTATATTTTTTAGAGTAAGTGATTTAATCTATATCAGTTATTTTTCTGATTTTATTAGCTATATCAGTGTTATCGTTAAGAGGACTGAATTTTTCATGACCAATACCAACAACGAAAACCGGCACGAAATCTCCACAGTGATAATTATTAGTCCATCCCACATTAGCCTTAAAGTCTAATGTTTTGAAAATTTGTTGCACAAATTCATTAAAAGTTTGGTAAAGTGTTTCTTCTTGAGCACCATTATGTTGTTTGAAAGTCTTTATAAATTTATCTTGGATAGCTTTATCTTGTTTCTCATCAAGAGATATCGGTCCATACAATCCAAAATTATCCTTTAAAATTTGTTTCATTTCATCCCATTCAATTGTCCTACCAGACATCAGTAATTTGTCGCAATAATTTGAAAATGCTGAAAGCGACATTTTCTGATAATCAAATACCTTATAATTGGTTTTAGTTCCAGCATCTTTAACTCCCACCGACATACCTCCTGTGTTATGATCTGCAGTGACGATGATAAGAGTTTCGTCAGGATGTTTTAAATAAAAATCGTAGGCAATCTTAATAGATTGATCAAAATTGAGGATTTCCTTTACTACAGTACCAGCATCATTTGAGTGAGCAGCCCAATCTATATTGCCGCCTTCTATCATCATAAAGAATTTTTTTGGAGACACCCTTTGCATGTGGTTAATGCAGGCCTTGGTTATAAAAGGCAGAGTGAGGTGTTCTTCTTTAAGACTATCAATAGTATAACCGATATGACCAGAGCTGTTTCCTTTATTTAGAAGAAGAATTTTCTTTTCTCCCTTATTCCGTTCGTATTCGTTTTCTGAATGAATAATTTTATAACCAGATTTCTCTAAGGTAGGGATAAGATCATTTTCTTTGCCATTTTTATCTTTAGTACCACGCAGAGCTGCTCCAGCAAACATATCATATCCGCTTGCAGCAAGATCTTTACCTATTTCATAATATTTTTTTCTGTTATCCACGTGAGTGTAGAATGCGGCAGGAGTGGCATCATCGATAGCTACAGAAGATGCAATAGCAACTCCATAGCCATGTTCTTTGAGCTGTTTTGCCACACTGAATAAAGATATAGTATCTGAATCCATTCCAAGCATATGATTGCGAGTTTTAGTTCCAGTGGAAATTGCTGTGCCTGAAGCAGCAGAATATGTTATTGGGTGAGATGCTGAATAAGTAGTTGCTAATGACACCACAGGAAACTGAAGCATTGTCAAAGGCTTTTCATTATTAAGCACGGTTCTATTATAGTTCTGGGCTGCCATTACATGTCCTACTCCCATACCGTCTCCAATGAATAAAAACACGTATTTAGGTTCTTTTCCCCATGCTGATAGAGTAATAGCTAAGCAGCACAAGAGAGATAATAATTTTGAATACATAAAATATATTGTTTACAGGTTATTAATGTTTAATTTAAGCATTTCGCTTATTATGTGTCTGTCATTTGAAAGACGGGGTATTTTGCGTTGGCCTCCAAGTTTGCCTGATAAAGCAAGCCAAGCATCAAAAAGACCTTTGCTGGCTATAGTCACTTCAAGACGGTCAAGGAATATATCCTTATGGCGTTTTGCCTCGTAATCGCTATTTATTTCTTGTAGGTGTAAATCCAGTCTATTTGCAAATTGAGAAATGTCTTCGGGTTCTTTATTGAACTCAATCAACCATTGGTGATGGCCGTGTTGGTTGCCGTCGGCATATACAGGAGCAGCAGTGTAGTTAGCAATGGAAGCATTTAATTCTTTGCATGTTTTCTCCATCGCCTCCTCAGCGTTATAAACCATTAATTCTTCTCCAAATGCATTGATGTAACTCTTAGTACGCCCAGCCACATGTATTTTCAATGGTTTGGTTTGCTCTATTCTTACAGTATCACCAATTTTATATCTCCAGAGGCCATTGTTAGCGCTAATCACAAGAGCATATGTCTTACCCTGTTCCACTTCCCATATTGGCAAAGTGCGCGGATTGTCTGAATCCACATCTTCGATAGGAATAAACTCATAGAAAATGCCAACGTCAAGCAATAGGAGCATAGCCGTTGTGTTCCACGATGATTGTACAGCAAAGAATCCTTCAGAGGCATTGTAAGTGTCAAGAAAATGCATCTTTGAGTTGTCGCAGATAGCTTTATATTGTTCTCTATAAGGAGCAAAACTAATTCCTCCATGGAAGAAAATCTCTAGATTAGGCCAAATATCGTTTATGTTGTTTGTGCCTGCAGCTTTCATCATTTCTTTGAGAACTGTAAGCCACCATGAAGGCACTCCTGATATGTTAGTAATATTGTGCTTTAATCCTTCTTCAACAAGCAGGGGTAGTTTCTTTTCCCAATCTTCCTGCAAAGCAATCTTTTTGCTAGGAACCCTTATAAGATTAGCGATAGGATTGATATTGCTTATGAGATTAGCTGATAAATCTCCCACCTTCACACCTTTGCCGAGATTAAGTTCATTAGCAAAGCTCCCTCCGAGAATAAAACTCTTTCCACTGAAGATTCTGCTTTCAGAATTCATATTGAGATAATGGGCAATGACGTCAAAACCTCCCTGATAATGACACTCATTGAAAGAATCATGGGTGATAGGAATATATTTGCTTTTTCCGTCGGATGTACCTGAAGATTGGGCGAAATTGGTTACAATACCTGGCCAAAGTACATTCTTTTCACCCTTTATCATTCGCATTATATCAGGGCGAATATCCTCGTAGCTCTGAAGAGGTACACGTTCCTTGAATTGCTCATAGGAGAGAGTTTCGGAAAACTCATATTTTTTTCCTATCTCAGTGAAAGTAGCTATGCGAAGCAGTTTGGCAAGTTGTTCTCTTTGAACAGAATCGCCATAATTGATATAACGACTCACCGTTTTGAGTCGATTAAAGAAAATAGGTCTTGCTAAAGAGGTGAAATCAAGCATAGTGCCAAACATTTGTTACAAAAATAGCCAAATTTCCTTCAACCTTAAAATAACTCATATAAAAACACGCCCCTACATCCCAAATAATCTCACCATTTAGGGTATATTATATTTTATCAGAATGAAAAAAAAATATCTGCTGGTTAAAGTTTGTGTTCTTTTTTGAGGATTAGACGATTTTCGATGGAATTGATTATTACAGCTACTGCTCCATCTCCAGATACACTCGTGGCTGTGGAAATTCCCTCTGTGGCTACAGATGTGGCTATCATAAGAGCAATCATATCATCGTTGAAACCAAGAGTGCCTTGCATCAATCCTATACATGCCATAATTACTCCTCCTGGAACTCCTGGAGCGGCTACAGCCGTGATAGAGAGCATGAATATGAAGGTTATATAATTAGACATAGCAACGTCTAAACTATACAAGATGGCTACTGCTACGGCTAAAGTAACTAATCGTACCATAGCTCCAGCTAGTTGGACTGTAGCACACATTGGTACCACGAAATCTGCCACGTCTTTATGAACTTTCATCTTTCTCACACATTCCAGTGTCACTGGTATGGTGGCTGCCGATGATTGTGTGCCGAATGCTGTGGCAAGAGCGGGAAGTATTTCTTTGAATAAGGTGAACGGATTGCGTTTTGCTATCATTCCCGCAAGTCCATATTGAATCACGAGCAGTAATAGTGAGAATACAATAATTAGAGCTGTTACTCCTGCAAATGATTTCAGTATATATGATACTTGCCCACCGCGCGTGATAGAAACAAAAAGTCCGAATATATATAATGGAAGCAGAGGAACTATAATGTGGAAAATCACTTTTTCCACTATTACTTTAAATTCGTTTATGGCAAATTGGAGTGTGCGTGCATGAGTATAGGCCGTACCCATGCCTAGAATTAGTGAGAATACCAATGCACTCATCACATTCATAAAAGCCGGCATTTCAATGGTGAAATATGGAGAAAGAGACTTGGCAGCTCCAATACTAATGGTTGATGATGATGCTCCTAGAAATGTTGGAAGTATTTCTATGCTGAGGCCAAAAGAACCAAGACCGGCAAGTATTGTGAAAAAATACGATAACAACAAAGTGATTAGTAACATTCTCCCAGCGTCAGAGCCCAAATCGGCTATTCCGGGAGTGACAAGGCCAATTATAAGTAACGGGATAAAGAAAACTAGAAATTGGCTGAAAAGGCTGTTGAAAGTTAATGCGCACCTCACTCCCCATTCAGGAAGCGAAAGACCACACACTACGCCCATTATGAGTGCAATAGCAATTTGCACCAATAGGTTAGAGCATAATTTACGAAGTGTTCTACCCATCAGTGTTACTAACACTCAAGAATGAATTTTTATCGTCGGGAGTGGTTAATTATTTTTCAGATTGCTTTTTAAGAAGGTCGCGAATATCTGTAAGTAGCAATTCCTCTTTAGAAGGAGCAGGGGGAGCCGCAGGAGCTTCTTCTTTCTTTGGAATTATTCTTTGAGCTAATCTAATAAATATGAAAATACTGAACGCAATGATAATGAAATCAATAGTATTCTGGATAAAAATTCCATATCCAAGAGCCACTTCAGGTGTTACTACAGCGCCAGCAGCATCTTTTACTTCTGGAGTAAGTATTACCTTTAGGTCTGAAAAGTTGAAACCTCCAAGAATCTTTCCAAGCACAGGCATTAAAATATCACTTACGATAGAAGATACAATCTTTCCAAATGCACCTCCGACGATGACACCGACAGCCAAATCAATGGCATTGCCACGCATTGCGAAATTTTTAAAGTCGGTCAAAAACCCGTTTTTCATATCGTTTAAAATATTAATTATTTAATAGGTAGTTTTCAATTAGTTAGCTGAAAAACAAAATTAAAGAAAAATTTCCATTATTTTTCTATGTATGAATTCTTTTTCAAAAAAAAATATTACTTTTGTAGCGCAAAAGCGAAAGGTAAGCTTTTCAAAGAAAAAAAACGAGATTTTTAGGTTAAAACAAATCTATAAAAAGATAATTTGTAATTACGCCTATAGTTTAGGAATAATTTTAACTAAATAAATTTTTTGCACGATGACAAAAGTAGGTATTAATGGGTTCGGACGTATCGGTAGATTCGTATTCCGCGCTGCACAAAACAGAGATGACATCCAAATCGTAGGTATTAACGACTTGTGTCCAGTAGATTATCTAGCTTACATGCTAAAATATGATACTATGCACGGACAATTCGAAGGAACTATCGAAGCAGATGTAGAAAATAACGTATTGATCGTAAACGGAAACAAAATCCGTGTTACAGCTGAACGTAACCCAGCTGATCTTAAGTGGAATGAAATCGAAGCTGAATATGTTGTTGAATCAACTGGTCTTTTCTTAAGTCAAGAAAAAGCACAAGCACACATCGAAGCTGGTGCAAAATACGTAGTTATGTCAGCTCCTTCTAAGGATGCTACTCCTATGTTTGTTTGTGGTGTTAACCTAGACGCATATGTTAAGGGAACACAATTCGTTTCTAACGCATCTTGTACTACTAACTGTCTTGCTCCTATTGCTAAGGTTTTGAACGACAAATTCGGAATCACTGACGGTTTGATGACTACAGTTCACTCAACTACAGCTACTCAAAAGACTGTTGACGGTCCTTCAATGAAAGACTGGCGTGGTGGTCGTGCTGCTTCTGGCAACATTATCCCTTCTTCAACTGGTGCTGCTAAGGCTGTAGGTAAAGTAATCCCTACTCTTAACGGTAAATTAACTGGTATGTCAATGCGTGTTCCTACTCTTGACGTTTCAGTTGTTGACTTGACAGTTAACTTGGCTAAGCCAGCTTCTTACGCTGAAATCTGCGCTGCAATGAAGGAAGCTTCTGAAGGCGAACTTAAGGGTATCCTTGGATATACTGAAGATGCAGTTGTTTCTTCTG
>MTLE01000778.1_pt1 | contig 73689 bp, 65 predicted proteins | sample 1982461 | NCBI WGS metagenome assembly MTLE01 (sample SAMN05712605, study PRJNA340218) | biofilm metagenome | isolation source: sample SPL anode biofilm adapted to -200 mV | place: USA | collected 2012-02-03 | reverse complement strand
TGCCGATAAAACCGGCGCCACCTGTTACAATAATCATAATTTTCCCTCCCTGACAAGCTGGGCAATGCGTTCTACAATCCCAGTCGTTGAATAGCCTTCTTCAAATTCTATTATCTTAACCTCACCGGCATCTTCCTTGCCGACAACTTCTTCCGGCTTATAGTCTCCGCCTTTGACCAAAATATCCGGTTTTATTGCCTTAATTAATTCAGCCGGGGTATCTTCGTCGAACAAAACTACTGCATCGACACAGGCAAGTGCTGCGAGCACCCTCGCCCTGTCAACTTCCTGCACTAAAGGCCTGGTTTCTCCCTTCAGTCTTCTTACAGAAGCATCGGTATTCAGACCTACTATCAAATGTTTGCCTAGCTTTGCAGCCTTCTCCAGGTAAGTTACGTGTCCTACATGCAATATATCAAAACAGCCGTTGGTAAAGACTATCTTTTCGCCGCAAGTGTGCCAGGTTTTTGCCAAAGCTGTAATTTCATCCCAGCTCAAAGGACGATAGCCGAAGCCACGCTGACGCTCTTCTGCCAAAACATCTTTCAAGAGTTCGCTGCGGCGTACAGGATAAGTACCGACTTTCGACACGACAATACCTGCCGCTCTGTTCGCAAGGCGAATCGCTTCGTCAGCCGTCAAACCACCTGCTACACCAGCTAAAAGCGTAGCTGCTACGGTGTCACCGGCTCCCGAAACATCGAATACCTCTTGGGCGGTTGCCGGGCTGTGCAAGTAAAAATCATTTGCTCCGACTAAAGTCATTCCTTTTTCGGAACGAGTAACGACAACATTTTTAATGCCGTATATTTCGCGTGCTTCCTTTGCTGATGCTAGTACCGGTTCGTCTTCATTAGCAACTGCTTTGCCGGCAGCTTCGCACATCTCCTTCAGATTTGGTGTAATGAAATCCGCACCGCGGTATTTTTCCCACTGCGCACCCTTCGGATCTATCAGGACGGGTACATTATAAGCCTGTGCTGTCTTAATTACCTTTTGGCAGAAATCATCCGAGCAGACGCCTTTGGCATAATCAGAAATAATTATACCATCAAGGCCCTGATCAAAAAGCTTAGCCAGCCATTCATTCATAAGCGGTGTTTCTTCCGGCAGCAAATCACCGACTTCTTCAAAATCAAGTCTCAGCATTTGCTGGGTTGCCCCGATTATACGCATTTTGGTTACTGTGGCACGCTTAGCAGATTTTATGAGCCCGCTGTAATCAATGCCTGCTTTGGCAAACATATCTTCCAACAATTTGCGGTTGGCGTCATCACCAGTTACGCCGCCAATATAAGCCTGACAGCCAAGATGTGCCAGGTTAGCGGCAACGTTTGCCGCACCGCCAAGTACCGATTCTATACGTTTGACATGATTGACCGGCACGGGAGCTTCCGGTGAAATACGCTTCACATCTCCGTAAAAGTAGCGGTCAAGCATTACATCGCCAATAACGGCTATTTTCAAATTTTGTATTTTTTCGGTCAGAAACTTTGCACATTCAGAACCTTGCAAGATTTTATTCCTCCACGATTTCACATAAAATATGGCCAATCAGACCATGCACTTCCTGTGCTCTGGCCGTTACCTTCTCAGGGATGACCAGGCAGACATCGCATACTTCAGCCATTTTGCCGCCACCGGCCGCTGTCATGCCAATTGTCTTGATGCCCTTTGCTTTCGCTTCTTCGATGGCCGCGAGGACATTTGCGCTGTTGCCGGAAGTCGAAACTGCTACCAACACATCGCCTGTATTGCCCAATGCTTCTACCTGACGGGCAAAAATACGGTCATAACCATAATCATTCGCGATAGCCGTCAGAATAGAAGTATCTACCGTAAGAGCTATCGCCGGCATGCCTTTGCGCTCCTTCTGGAAGCGGCCTACTATCTCCGCCGCCCAATGCTGGGAGTCCGCAGCACTGCCGCCGTTACCGCAAAACATTATTTTATGGTCTGTGACAAGTGCAACTTTCATCATTGCAGCTGCCAGAGCTATATCTTTCATCAATTTCTTACTGTTGCGTACTTTTTGCACCAGACGCAGGTGTTCTTCAAACCTCTGCTCTATTATCTCCATCATAGACCTCGCTTACCATCTCACCAAATCGTATTTAATATGCCAGGATTTATCGCCTTCAGCTTTCTTGTCACGATACTCGATTTCAATCTGGAAACAACAGAAATTATGAATGTAGCGCCAATCCTGCTCGTAGACATCACCATTACCGAGATCGTATCTGTTTACAAAAGTTAAACTATTATTTTTGTCAAATTTGTAAGTCAAGCCATTTTGCAATTCTTCATCCATGTCAGGTCTGTTATATTTAAACAAGTCTGCATCAGACTTTTCCCAATAGTAACTTGTCCACGCATTCCAACGGTCATCAAACTTCTTACCCAGGGAAGCGTTGTAGGTCATAGTGTTCGTCTTGGAATCATCATAACTTTCTTTTTTCTGCTTGGCGCCCACGCCAAAGTCGAGGAAAAAGCTCTTGTCCTGATCAAAATAAATGCGATCATGTTTTACCCTGATACCATATTCTGTATGCCAGCTTCTGATTGCATCTTCTTTCCACAGACCATGATTGTAATACGCACTGTAGGATAGCGGCAAACTGTCACTAATGCGTTGATTCTTCAACCCCACGGTAATATCTGATTCTTTTTTGATCCAATTGTCGTCGCTGTCTTCACTCCAGCTATCCTGCAGCTTGGCATAATAATTTTTTGTCTCATAATTAAGACCATATGTTGGTTTATAACCGTTTTTATCAGTATAGTTAAACTCACCAACAGCAGAAAGCTCTTCGCTAAAATTATATTCGTAATGAAATTTCAACTTGAGACCGTCATTATCACTATAACCGAGTCTAGGCGCAATAGATTGCGTTTGTTTGCCATCCATCTGATTAACCCAGATATCACGGGAATAAATATGCTTGCCTTTGATAAAGATCTTCACATCATGAGCTACTATTTTTTTCTTAGGATAAATCTCAACTTTCTTGGCAGTTATCAAGACACAGGGATCATGCTTAACTGCCGGGCAGCGTGTTGTCTGGCCACCCTCGTCCAGGGTTATTACGTCCGGCATAATTGTTGCATGACCAGCTTTAAAAATATCTTTGCCGCTGGTGCCCGCGATCTTTTTGATTTCCCCAGTCTTATTATTAAAATTGTAATGCAGCCATTCGCCTGTCATCTGGGCATCAGGTTCAGTCAAACGTCCTCCGTTTTGCAGAAAAACGTCTCCCGACTGCATATTTCCTTCAACCTTAGTAGTATAGAGAGTCTGCTGCCCTTGCAGAACACGAACATTTCCTGTCGCAGAAAAATCACCTGTATCTTTATGATAAAGTACATTGTCACCATATAGAATAATCGGAAGAACTTGTTTTTGTTCACCCTTAGCTTCTTTTGCCGCTTTCACAGAAGTTTGCTCTGCAGGCAATGTCTCTTCAACTTCAAAATCAGGGCCCTGTCTGTCGCTTATCTTACCGCCATCGTAATAACCGGCAGCAGAAGCTGTAGAAGCTACACTGAGGGTCAAAAGGCCAGCCAAAAGAATCTGCTTTTTCATATAAGTTCTCCTTCGTTATGAGTTTATTTTGTCATTTCGCGCGCAGTCGAGAAATTTTAGCAATAATTACTCAAAATATATCACTTTATATTTTATCATAAAAACAGGTAATATTGTGAGATTACTAAAGAAAAGTGAGCATACCGAGATGATATGCCCACTTGATTGTTGTAGATACTTAAAAATCACAGTTCCTTTATTTAGCCGGTTTCGTTGATGAAGTTTCCGGGAAAATGTTGGCATCCTTATTAGCAGTCTGAACCAAGCCTTCCAAAGGAGTATCATTTGCAACCTGTACAAAAGTCGTAGCACCAACAGGAATTACTACTGATTTACCAGTTACAAAAGCACCGCCGATAGCACCAATAGGCCCAAAAATAATCATGCCGCCGATAGTAGCACCAGCTGCACCAGCTGCCGTCTTAGCTTCCTGTTTGGCAAGATCGCCGACAAATACCGGGACTTCCGTACTGTCAATAGCTATCACACTTGTAAAGTTAATGTCAATACGAGCATCACGGCCAAAACTCTTAGGCTGTACTATTTTAGCTATAGTGCCCGCACCAACAGCACCTTTTGGCAATACAAGAATGTCACCTACATATACATTATCTGCTGTTTTGAAGTGTACGGAATCACCTACTTTGTTTGTCTTACTGCTAATTTCTTCAGTAAAAGCAACTTTTACCAAAGTATCCTTGGGCAGCGTTACATTCTCAGTAGTAAGTCTGGCATCCGGGAAAGCCACTTGCATCAAGTTTTCCAAACGCGTAGCAAGACTGTTTTGAGTCTCTACCTTGCCGTAAAGCATGTTTTCTATTCTTTCCAGACGTGTCTTGGCCGGAGCCTCTGACATTGCCTGCGTGAACTGCCACTCGGCTGCATTTAGCTTAGCAGCAAATGACAAGCTGCCGCTGCCTTTCACGCCGAAAAGATAGGAATAAATATTATCAACACGTGTCAAAATCGGATCACTGGTTTTAACACCATACACATCCGTTTCTATACTGTCTACACGCGTCATCAGTGCTCCTGCCTGCTCTGTACCGTACAAAAACTTTTCCATAACAACCATTTTCTCGGGTGCCGTCTGCGGCTTCAGCCCAGAAGCAAAACCAGGAAGGACAGAAGTCAGGCAAAAAAGAACAGTCAACAGTAAAGTCAGTATTTTCTTCACAAGAACACCTCCGTTATTTTAATTTTTGCTAATCAGCCTTTGGTAATATTTTTGAAAATATTGCGGCAGACTTTAGCAAATTGATCATGTTTCCAATCGTCACGAACAACCAGTGCATATTCAATTTCATCAGTTTTGTTAATTTTTTCGGAATAAACCTTATTGGTAAATGCATTAACAGACATAACATCGGCTTTGATTACTAATTTTTGCAGCATTTCTTTACCGCGGTTATCGCTGTTTTCTTCAAGTTCATTCAGACGAACCATCAAAATGATATCGGCACCGGATGCTTTCAAAATTCTACGGAGCATAGCTTCATTAGGACCCTTTTTGCCAACTTCTTTGTAGTTCTCTTTAGCAAGAATCGGATCAAGAACTTCATCGCCAACCAAATCATAGGAAGGATATTTAAAGAAGCCAACTGCTTCTTTCATGAAAACTGCATTGGCATTATTTTCTTCTGTTTCCATGTTAACCAATGGTAAAACAACAACTTTTGCGGCTTCTGCTTTGCCCATAGCCGGCGCTGCAAAAAAACATGCCATTACTGCAACTGCTAAGAATCTGAAAAACTTTTTCATCGCAAAACCTCCCAAAATTATTTAACTAACCCCATTTTACCACATGTTATGGCAACAATGAAGGAAAAATGGCTAAAAATCTATGTTTTTTCTGTTAACAAAACCCATAATGCGCGTAATATCCGTAAGCAGCCAATAGCAAAGACATTCAAAAAGTTCTTCCAAAATCTCACCATCAAGATGTTGCTCAAAGAAAAACATCGGGCGGTGTTCAGCATAGTCTGCGGCTAAATACAGCACAACAAACAAAATGAAGTTCCAAAAGGGTATCTTGGTCTTTTTTATGTAAGCTAAAAGTTTACTATGCCAAAGCGTATAGAGCGTAGCAAGTATGATAACAGTCAGAAGCGGGTAAACAACTGGACCATACCATAAATTTTTTATAGATATAAACATATTATGGTCACCAGTCGGATAGAAAACTCTGCCCCAATTCAACTCACGGCCTGCACAAAGCAGAAAGGTAACCGCACCGCAATACCAGATATTCCTTGTATTCTTATCAAGTGCTTTCCTTGCTGCCGTAAAGGCGACCAAAGCTCCTACGATAAGCTGAACAACTTGCAGATTTTCCAACGGACCATTTTCATAGGCGACAGGTGGCTCAAGAAAAAAGAAAAGCACCGCAGCAATCGGTACAAGTGCAAAAGTAATCTTTGTAGTTATATATATATTAAATTCAAAAAACCTACCCAACAGACAGACTTCCTTCCCGCTTTCTCGCGCTGACTGTTCAGTCAACATATGTATTTTACATTCTTTTGCGCTAAAAAGCAAGAAAAAAAGGACGACCTTATGGTCGTCCTTCAGTAAAACAATTCTTCAATTAGAAGTAGAAGCTCAATTCGCTCCACAGCGTCTTGTCATTCAGATCGCCGATTTTGGAATCATAGTCATAGTACTCAACGTTAGCTACAACGTTTTTAGCCAAGGTGTAGTTAGCGCCTACGCCATAGCCTTTGAAACCGCCAGCTGCATCCAGTGAAGAGTGGGTAGCATCAGTAGTGTGGGAACCGCCGAAATAGGTTGTGCTGGATTGGTCATAGTATTTAGCCCAAATACCAAAAGAACCTTTTTGAGCAGAGGAAGCACCTTTGTAGCTCAAACCTGCTACGTAGCCATCATCATCGCCGGCAGCATTTTCATCGTTTGATTTCAAATATTCTGCAACAAGGTTAACATTTTTAGCAACGTCAGCAGTAGCGCCTACTGTCCAGATTTCACGGTCGCCAGCAACGGAGTAGTTTTTGAAATTGTAGTATTCAGCTGCAAGATCGGTAGCACCGGTTTTGTAGCCAAGAGTTGCAATGTAGCCATCTTGGTTGGAACCAGCATAAGCATCAGCATCTACCGGACGGCCTACAGCTACGCTTGCTTTCAGAACTTTACCGAAGTCAAGTTGAACAGCGTCGATATGATCATCGAAAACAAAACCATTGCCAACAGTATAGTTATAACGACCAGCAGTTACGCCGACATCGCCAACCTTACCTGTTACATAAGCACGACGGAAATCAGTTTTAGATTCTTGAGCATTAGTGTTCAGGCTTTGTGTATTTTCAAGCATACCGGTATAATTCCAGTTGTCATTGATTGCGCCTTTTACCCACAAACGGGTACGCAGTGTTGCACCATAGCCTTTATCTGCACCATCAACATCAGTATAAAGGAAACGAGCTTGACCAGCGATTTTTACATTGTCAGCTTTTTTCTCGAGTTTTGCTACGCGAACGCCGAGGTTGTCGAGTTCGTCAGCAAATTCAGCCATCAATTTGTCGTCTGCGCCGATTGCACCTTTGGAGTAAGCTTTAGCAACGATTTGAGCCATTTCATAACGAGTCATCAGGTTGTCACCTTTGAAGGTGCCATCTGGGTAACCGTTAACAACGCCAGCAGCAGCCAATTTAGCTACGGAAGCGTATGCCCAGTGACCAGCAGGAACATCAGAGAATGGGTTTGCAGCAAAAGCGGTAGCGGAAACGCCGAGAGCCATTGCCATTGCAAGTACTAAAGATTTTTTCATAATACTTTTCCTCCCTTTGGGAAATTTTTATTTTTATAAAATCCTCAGGAGAAATATTTTCCTTCACACGTGAAAGTTTTATGCGAGTATCCTTGTTTCCTCTACAAAACACAACACTGTTCCAAAAATTATCTCTCAATTAGATAGTATAAACGAACAAAAACGCAAAGCACATTATTACTCAAACTATGGGCATAATTTTACATGATATACAGAGATAACGCAAGATTTAAGTAATATTTTTTTACTTTTAACGTCAATATTAATGCACATTTGTACATTAGCGTTTAATTATTTACAGTTAAACAAAAAAAGAAGCACTACCTAAACAGGTAGTGCTTCTAAAAAATGCTTAAAAATTAGAAATTAAAGGTAACAGTTGACCAGATAAGTTTATTATTGTATTCGCCAAAACCTCTGCCATCTTTATTCTTCAGATCGAAGTAAGATAATTTACCGGTAATATTTTTAGCCAATGTATAGCTGGTACCGATTTCATACCCCTTCATACCAAGAATTGCCGGCATATTGTCTTCCAATTCGCAGATAGAGTCAAGAATTACTGCGCCGGATTGATCATAATAGGTTGCGTACGCACCCCAGGAGCCTTTATCCATTGGGTTTGCTCCTTTGTAGTACACAGTTGCCGCCCAACCATCATCACCGACACCTGCATAATTCACTATAGAAGCATATTCATCGCTAACAGAGGTGCCATCAATTACTACTGCATCAGTCATGCTCTTATCAGCTTTTTGGTATTCAGCATACATTTTGACGTTCTTATCAAACTTATAACCTAAGCCTGCTGTATAAATCTTTTGCTCAGCAAGTTTTGCCTCATCTTCTGAGAAAGTTCCTATATTGTGCCCTTCACGAGCATAGAAGCCAGCATTACCATACAATTTATCGGTAAAGTCATAATCCATGGTTACACCATAAAGAGTTGTTTTGCTGTTGGATGCAAACGCAGCAACTGCTGCAGAAGGTACTTCATCAGCAAATGCCGCGACTCCAGTAATACCGAGCAAAGCAGATGTGTCATATGCTACAGAATCAAAACGTCCTGCAAAAATTGTAGTCTTCAGTTTATTGCCAAAATCAAGTTTCAATGCATCGCCTGTCAAATCGGCTACATAACCTTCGCCAATGGTGAAGGCTTGACGACCTGCAGTAATTTCAACTTCGCCAATCTTGCCGTTCACAAAAGCACGACGGAATTGAGTTGTGCTTTCTTGAGCATTTGTTTCCAAATTTTGAGTATTTTGCAACATAGCTCCGTAGGTCCAGTTGTCATTGACAGCGCCGCTTAGATACAAACGAGTACGTAATGCTGCCTCATGAGCTTTAGCCTTAATGCTGTGGTTACCAAATTCTAACCCAGGTATTTCAGGTGGCTCGCCATCATAAGAATCTAACGAAGGTAACATCGGGCTGCTAAGTTCAGCATCAAAATCTTTGTAGCCAAAACGAGCTTCACCGGTAATTTTTACGTTGTCAGCTTTTTTCTCGAGTTTAGCAACGCGCACGCCGAGATTGTCGAGTTCGTCAGCGAATTCAGCCATCAATTTGTCGTCTGCGCCGATTGCACCTTTAGAGTAAGCTTTAGCAACGATTTGAGCCATTTCATAACGAGTCATCAGGTTGTCACCTTTGAAGGTGCCATCAGGATAGCCGGTAACAACGCCAGCAGCAGCCAATTTAGCTACGGAAGCGTATGCCCAGTGACCAGCAGGAACATCCGAAAAAGGGTTGGCAGCAAAAGCGGTAGCGGAAACGCCGAGAGCCATTGCCATTGCGAGTACTAGAGATTTTTTCATACTTTTTTCCTCCTTTAGGAAATTTTATTTTTATAAAATTCCCAGGAGTTCTGGCAGGCCTGCAATCTTTAGTCTGCGCGAGTTGCCTTGTTTCCTCTGCTGACATTACTAACTGCAGTATTTCTGCCTTAATCCAGGAATATTATAAACGCACTAGCAAATCACATGTATATTCTATCACCGTCATTGTGCGAAAATTAGTGCAATTCCGCAAATGACTTGTTTCGCTCGCATTCAATAGCTAAATATATACATTGCTATTATTTAGTCCTTGTTAAAAAAACAAAGTAGACAGAAAAATTTCTGTCTACTTTGCCACTCTACAATATGATTTGAATTCAAAGTTTAATTTAAATGAAACCCATCTTACTAATTTTCAGTGTTGCTCCTGCAAATCTATTTTCCAAGATCACTTTGACAGACGAGCCAAGATACCATTCTGACATTTGAAGCAGATCTGCATCAATCTTATACCGTTCATAGATTATGGGTGTTGGCTGCCCCAATAATTCTTGCAGTCTTTTATCGACTTTATCATAATCAGCAGAAGCGAAATATATCTGCGTCTGTACTAAACCAGCCTTTTGGTCAAATACAAGCCGCGGCTCCGAAGAAGCTTTTACTTCTCCCAAAATAGGTGATAGATCGAGGTCAGCTGTATAAACGCTAAGGCCATTTACAGCCCCTTCTCCGTTATTGCCGGCAATTTCTGCAGGCTTTGCACCCCACTTCCAACCTAAGACTCCTATCTCCAAAGATTTACTCAGGCTGCTTTCAACTTGTTGTCCATGCATGTTTTGCGTCAAATCTGATTTAAGGCGTAAAGGAGTGCTGATTTCGCTACCGCCCCATTCTACCAGCGTAAACCCTCGTCTCGCAAATTGCGGCAGTACTTGTTCCGGCAATTTGGGTCCTGCTGCAAAATCAGTGATGCCGGAAAACTCCATAAATACTCTTATAACAGTATCAGCCACAGGCTTGGTCTTAAGAACTGAACTGCCGTCTATATCATCGTTAATTCTGAAGTGTACAAAGCAGTTCTCGAATTTATTCATTTCCGGCAGCCAGTAGACAATAAAATCATTAATTTCACTTTCATTCAATCCTATATGCATCAATTTTTGCTCCAAGAAGGAAATATAATCTGCCCTAGCTACATAAAAACCTGTTTGAAAATTATAGTGCTCCTCCGGGAAAGCATAGATACCATCCCAAAATAAGTATTTATATTTGCGCTTATCTGCCAAATTCAACAAAGTACCGTTTTTTTCAGCAATTACTGTCCAGTTATCCTTATATACCGGGTAAGTAGTTACTAATTGACCTTTGAATTCATGGGTAACCACTATCTTTTGCTTTTTAGCAGGATAAAGGTAAATAGCGGGCTTTTTGACAAACATCTCCGGTTCCAGAACAACTTTCAAGGGCGCATCCTTAATCTCGCTAACAGCAATGCTCGTGTTGCCATAATGAGAAACGAATTCAATGGCTGCTGCCTGTTTTAGTTTTTCTTCCGGAATTTTGATGCTGAAATCAGCTTGCTTGGAATTTAAGAGCAGTTCAGCTTTCTGGTCTGCGGTGGCTGGCAACAGGTAAATTTGATAGTTTTCACAAGGAACCAGTTCATTACGCGGCATGATGTATTGATACTTATAAACTGTCCCGGTGATTGTTTTTTCTGCTTTCAGGTGCTGCTCTTCGCCAGTTATACTTTCGCTGGCAGCTGCCAGAGATTGAAACTGCGAAAATAACAATAATAAGCTGAACAAAATACCAAACAATACTTTTTTCAATATACTCACCTATCCTTTTTTATGAATATAATGCTTACGAATACATTTACGATAATCGTTATAATTATAGCATGAGCAAGCTTTTTAATCGTCACAAAAATTTTTTCATATTTCTGACCTTTATGTGAAAGGTATAAGAATAGAAATGTCGAATTATCTGTGAAATGCATTTGGATAGATTTATCAGCCAAATGACATTAACAGTAATTTTTAATGAGAGGGGTTAATTTCATGGATTTTCTCAAGCATGTAACCGAAGTAAGCGTAGAGGAAGCTGAAAACATTAAAGGCGGTGCTGGTAAAACCTGCAGCTGTTCCTGTTCCTGTTCCTGCAGTCAAAGCAACGTGAATGCTACTACCAGAGATTCTAACAAGAGTGCTTCTGCTGCCAGCACTTTCGCAGGTGGTTCCCAACCCTGGTAAAACACAAAGAAAACTTTGCCTTCATGCCAATATCAACCATAAAACTGATATTGGCATGAACTATTAAAGGAGCTATGCATAATGATTCCTGCAAACCTCGATTTTCTGCCCCAATACCCCTTAATCAAAATATTCATCTATGGTGATGATGTGCTGGTTTATGATGCCAAGGCACACTTTGCTTTTCTTTTATCCTCAATAGAAAAAAAGGTCCTGCTGGACTTTATAAATAATTGCCCGCAAGACGTAATTAGCAAAAAATATGCCGAGCAAATCGCTCAGAAGCATTTACAAATATTATCTGATAAATTCCAAAACTTGAAAGATGCTGGTATCTTCAGCGAAGGACCTGCAGCTGAAATATCTCCGGTAGATAGCAAGACGCTGGCAGAACAATTGGAATACTATAATGAAAACATCCTATTGAGGAAGTTCTGTCTGGAAGTCACACAAAACTGCAACTATGCCTGCCGCTACTGCAAAAGAACCATCGCCGCGCAAAAAGATGAAGCCTCACAGCTTAACATGAGTGAAGAAATTGCCTATAAGGGCATGCAATATTATTTTGCCAAATATACTGGCTTTTTCCAAAAACTGACCGCTGAGAAAAAAGCACTGCTCCTATCAACCGTTCCCCCTACACTCTCTTGGTATGGAGGCGAACCTTTTCTGAATTCTGATCTGATCAAGAAAAGTGCTGCCTACTTCAAAGCCTTGCCTTGGGAGCAATATGACATACCGGTTACCTGCTTATCGTTTACAGCCAATACCAATTTATCAATAATGAACGAGGAAATCTTAAAATTCCTTGTTGATAATAATGTTACTTTGTTTGCGAGCCTTGACGGGCCACAGGCCGAACATGATAAATACCGTGTCTTTCCTGATGGTTCCGGCACCTTTGCAATCGCTTATGCAAATTTAATGAAGATCAAGGATTATAATCCTGACTATTTTCAAAATAAGGTAACCATTTTCGGAGTATATACAGCCGAACATGATTACGCAAAGTGTGTGGATTTTACAAGCAAACTTGGCGCTTTAGGCGCTCAGCACTTCTCTGTCGAGTATAGCGGCACTTTCATTTATGATTGTAATGCCGAAAACAGATATTACGCACAAGAATTGGCAGATGGCCTTGCTAATTTTGAGAAAATGATAGCAGCAGTTAAAAATGAACCTGACCAACACATGAACAACTTCTCCAATATCTTTCCGTTTGCTAAGCTGCATACTGATCGCCCTGAAGGCAAAGATCATTTAGACATCATGCTTACCTGCCCGATGGGTTTTGACAATCTGATGCTGGCAGCTAACGGTGATTATTTTATCTGCCACAAAGTCAGCGGAACCCTGCCTATCGGGAACTGCGAGACAGGCTTGGATTTCCAGAAGCTGCGCGACTTTTACCAAAAATACAATGAAGTTATTAATAACGCGACTTGCCGCAGCTGCTGGAATGTCAATTTCTGCACTATCTGCGCTGCCGCCAGATTAGACGGCGACCATTTCAGCAATCCTTCCAAGCAGGAATGTGATTGTTTCCGTCTGCGCACAGATTATGATTTTAACTGTTTTATCCTTCTGGCACGTAAATATCCAGACTTGCTTGCGAAAATTTTCGCTTACCGTAATGATTGCAAAAATTACATTGGAGTTATTGATATCAATGATTTTTGAGAAGGAATTCCCTCTTTATCAACAATACGACGCTATGGACTGCGGTCCGACCTGCCTGCGCATGATTGCCAAACATTATGGCAAAGAATATCCTTTGGCATATCTCCGCACAATAAGCTATGCAGACCGTGAAGGTACTTCCTTGCTCTGTTTGCGTGATGCGGCCAAAAAAATTGGCATGAACGCGAAGTGCGTTCTGATTTCGCTGGCCGATTTATCTCTCCATGCGCCTCTTCCGTGCGTTGTCCACTGGGACCATGAGCATTTCGTCGTTGTTTATAAAATTGCTGCTGATTCTTTTGCCGTGGTCAATCCTGCCATAGGTAAAAAAAACTTTACCAAAGAAGAATTCTTAAGCCATTGGACCGTTGATAGTGAGAAAGGTTATGTACTGCTCATGGAGCCTACAGATGCATTTTACGAGCTGCAGGAGCCGCCAGCGCCAAGCAAAGGGTTATCTGACCTTTTCGTATATCTGAAAGAATACAAGAATTTACTGCTGCGGCTATTTTTGCTGATGCTGCTAGGCAGTGCAATTCAGCTCGCTTTGCCTTTTTTGGCGCAAGCCTTAGTAGACAGTGGCGTACAAAAAAAAGATCTTGGCTTTTTAGAATTGATTCTGCTTGGGCAATTGCTGCTCATGCTCAGCCGCGCTTCTGTCAGCTTTTTGCGTGGCTGGCTTTTGTTTCATATCAGTACACCTTTAAACATCAAGCTTGTTCATGATTTTTTGGTTAAACTAACAAAACTGCCGCTCCGCTTTTTCGATGTCAAGATGGTTGGCGATACCCTGCAGCGCATCGGCGATCACCAAAGAATAGAATTATTCCTGACTTCATCTGTCTTAAATATTTTCCTAACTACTTTCAACCTTCTGGTCTTCGGTACAGTGCTTGCTGTTTACAGCCTGCCTATTTTTGCAATTTTCATTGCCGGTACGCTTTTCTATCTGGCCTGGCTGAAGCTCTTCCTGGCAAAGCGCAGGGCACTTGATTTTGATAAGTTTAAACAAATGGGCAAAAATCAGAGCCAAATTATTCAATTGATCATGGGCATGCAGGAAATTAAACTTAATAATTGTGAACAACAAAAAATTAACGCTTGGGTGAACCTGCAGGACGGTTTATTCAGGATAGGCCGCAAAGCCATGTCATTGAGCCAAAAACAGGAAACAGGCTGCTTCCTGCTCCAGGAAACCCAAAACATAATGATCACCTACTGGTCAGCCCGTTCTGTAATTAACGGCGATATCTCGCTAGGCATGATGCTGGCCATTCAATTCATTCTTGGGCAGTTAAATGGTCCTGTTGAGCAGCTCATGCACTTCATAACAATGGCTCAGGATGCCAAAATCAGTCTGGAACGCATTGAAGAAGTTAAAGGTTTAAAAGAAGACACAGATCCTCAAGAACAAAATATTACTGAAATATCGCCGGATCTGCCGCTTGTTCTTCATGATGTTTCTTTCCAATATGGCAGCCCCTACTCGGAAAAAGTCCTGCAAAATCTCTCTTTGACTATACGGCCTAAAAAAACCACTGCGATCGTTGGAGCGAGCGGCAGCGGAAAAACTACCCTGCTAAAATTAATGCTGGGAGTATACGAGCCGTTTGAAGGCGCAATATTTCTTGGTTCTGCGCCTTTAAACAAAATACAGAAAAAAATATGGCGTCAGGAATGCGGCAGCGTCCTCCAGGATGGCTATATCTTTTCTGATACCATCGCCAATAACATCACGCTTTCAGAAGAAATAATTAATGAAGACAGATTAAAGCGCGCCGTGCAGCTTGCTAATATTGAAGAGTTTATCGATTCATTGCCGCTGAAATATAAAACCATTATTGGCGCAGATGGTCAAGGCTTAAGCCAAGGTCAGAAGCAGCGCATTTTGATTGCACGTGCCGCCTATAAAAATCCGCATTTCATATTTTTTGATGAAGCAACCAATGCTCTGGATGCCAAAAACGAAGCGATTATCATGAAGAATCTGGAACAATTTTTCCTGGATAAAACAGTCGTTATTGTTGCCCATCGCTTAAGCACAGTGCGCAATGCTGACCAGATTATCATGCTGGACAAAGGCAAAATTACTGAAATCGGAACGCATGCTGAATTAATCGCTAATAAAAACCGATATTACAATTTAGTAAAAAATCAATTAGAACTAGGGAATTAAATGCAAAAATGGCCCAAGGGGGGGACAGTCCCCCTTGGGCCAGAAGAAGAAGCGGCCACCGGGGACAGTCCCCGGTGGCCGCTTGATTAACATGTATAAAAGATAACATGAGACTTACAGAAAAAACGCGGCCTATGCCTTTTGCATCCGGTCGCTCCGTCTTCCAGAACTAATCATTTTTTTCATATTCAGCTATTGTCTTGCTTTTGTAAAGGTAGCCAAAAAGCCTGTCATAGACCACTAAATTACAGTCAATTAATTCCACAGTTTCGATTGTCTCACGCCCATCAAAGAAATAAAATCTGCCTCTGTCTTCAAAACTACGTATCATTTCTACTCACTCCTCCCTTCTTTTGTATATCCAGTAGAATATTTTGCAAATATACAGAATATTCTTTTATTGCTTATATTTTATCACTTTATTCCCCATTTGCATATTTACATATTTGCATATAATTGATTTTATTTGTAAATATTTGCATCTAATAAATAGTTATGATTATTATTTGAATATTGTAAGTTAGGCATGATGCGTCATAATCTCTGGCTCGTTTCCAAAACGCGGATAGCATTGAGGATCGCTATCACAGAAACTCCTACATCGGCAAACACAGCCGCCCACATGTTAGCCAGTCCTAAAGCACCTAGAACCAGCACTGCTGCCTTTACGCCCAGGGCGAAGAAAATATTTTGCTTGGCTATCAGAACAGTACGTTTGGCGATCTTGATCGCACTGACTATCTTTGATGGTTCATCCGTCATAATTACGACATCAGCAGCCTCAATAGCAGCATCTGACCCTAAGCCGCCCATGGCAATCCCTACATCCGCTCGCGCCAAGGCAGGTGCATCGTTGACACCATCACCAACAAAAACTACTGTGCCCTTGCGGGATTTTTCTGCAATGATTTCTTCCAACTTTTTGACTTTGTCACCGGGCAACAATTCTGCATAAACCTGATCAATACCCAATTCCCGTGCTACCTGCTCACCAACACTCTTTTTGTCGCCGGTCAGCATAACCGTTTGCCTGACTTTTTCTGCTTTAAGTAATTTGATTGTCTTAGCCGCATCTTTCTTGATTTCATCCGCAATTACAATATACCCGGCATAACTGCCATCAACTACTATGTGAACAATTGTACCGTTATCTTCGTTCTCATCATATACTATTCCTTTTTCAATCATCAGCTTGGCATTACCCGCAAGTATTTCACTGCCTTCTACAAGCGCCTGTACACCAAGGCCAGGAATTTCCTGTACGTCTTTAACAAGATTATCTTGAATTTCTTTACCATAGGCTCTCTTCAGAGACAGGGAAATCGGATGGTTCGAATGGCTTTCAGCGTAAGCCGCCAGTTCCAACAATCTCTCAGGGGTTGTCTTCCTGGCAACTATTTCCTGTACTTCAAAAACACCTTTGGTCAAAGTCCCTGTTTTATCAAAAATGACAGTTTCTGTTTTTGCCAAAGCCTCGAGATAATTGCCGCCTTTGACCAGAATACCATTGCGGGAAGCTCCGCCGATACCGCCGAAAAAGCTGAGCGGCACAGAAATCACCAAAGCACAGGGACATGAGATAACCAAAAAGGTCAAGGCCCTGAAAACCCATTCCGTGAATGGTGCGTCGCTAAAAGTCAGTGGTGGGATAAAAGCCAGCATAGCGGCTAGAATAACGACAGCCGGTGTATAAATTCTGGCAAACTTCGTAATAAAATTCTCTGACTTCGATTTTTTGGCAGTGGCATTTTCGACCAGATCAAGGATTTTACTTACTGTAGAATCACCAAATTCTTTGGTAACGCGCGCAGTTAAGAGACCGCTCAGGTTGATGCAACCGCTGAGTAATTCAGAGCCGACAGAAACGTCTCGCGGCACAGCCTCGCCGGTAAGAGATGATGTGTCAACCATCGATGAACCTGCTATAACAATTGCATCAAGCGGTATTCTTTCGCCCGGTCTTACGATTATTTCATCGCCTACCAAAACATCGTCCGGATCAACCTTGGTTATTTCACCATCACGTTTTAAATTCGCATAATCAGGTCGGATATTCATCAATTCAGCAATGGATTTCCTGGACTTATCGACAGCATAACCTTGAAACAGCTCGCCTACCTGATAAAACAGCATCACACCGACTGCTTCGGGATATTCGCCTATTAAAAAGGCTCCAGCCGTTGCGATAAACATCAAGAAATTTTCGTCGAACACCTGCATCCGCATAATATTTCGAAAGGCACGCAGGACAACATCGCCGCCAACAACTAAATAAGCAGCAAAATATAGTGCCAGGTTCAGCATTAAGCTGTCGTAACCTGCCACTAATGCAATGATAAAAATACTGCCACCAACGATAATTCTAAAGAGCTGCCTCTTCTGATTCATCATTTTACTTTACGCCTTCTCTATCTTTACATCAGGTTCGTAGTTCTTAACTATCTTTTGAGCCGCTGCTACAATAGCATCCATTTGCTCTCTTTCGGCTTCTATGGTCATTCTAGTCGTCAAAAAATTTATCGAAACAGCTGAAACTTCGGGTAATTTGCTAATAGCAGCTTCCATTTTTGCGGCACAGTTTGCACAGCCAAGACCCAGTAATTTAAAAGATTTTTTCATTATATATCCCTCCATCTATTTTCAGTTGAGCATTCATTCAACTTTATAATTAAATTATAGTTGAACACGCATTCAACTGTCAAGCGTGAAGGCAGTCAATTTTGACAAAATGCTCCGCCGCAAACTATAATGTTTTTAGAGATTTTCCATGAAAATGTGGGTGATTTAATGAGAAGCAAAAACAATGAATGCGAAATGGTTCATGCAGGCATCGTTGAGATAGTCCGTGCGAAAATGTACTCTGAACATGTATTGTCCGAAGTTTCGGCTTTATTTAAAATTATGGGTGACAGCACCAGGTGCAATATACTCTGTGCCTTGAGTCAGAATGAAATGTGTGTCTGTGCGCTCGCCGTCTTACTTGATATGACAAAATCTGCCATCTCTCATCAGCTCCGTATCTTGCGTGAGGCTAACCTGGTCCGTTCCAGGCGTGATGGCAAGAACGTCTTTTACTCGCTCGACGATGAGCATGTCAAAGACATCTTCGGCAAAGCCGCCGAACATGTGGTCGAAAAGAAAAAGTAGACGAAGGAAAGAACGAACGAAGAGAGTGAACGAAGATGGCTGACAATGTTAACGATTATCTAAGTTGCGAAACCTTATTTAGTAAAATCAGTGATATTACACGAATTGTCGATCCGTTAAGAAAAAACATTATTGACTATAAAAACAAAGATGTAGTTATTGAGGAAATTCACTGCTTCGATTTCTGGGGCAAAAACAAAGTATGTGATAACTGCATTTCCATGAGAGCTTATAACGACAACAAAACATATGTGAAAATTGAATATAACAAAGAGAAAATATTCTTAATCATTGCGGTCCCTCATGATTTAAGCGACAGACGGGTTGTAATTGAAATTCTTAAAGATATTACAAACAGTATGCTTTTAAGCTCTTATGAAAACACGGCTATAGATAACACTGGTATTCATGCACTTATAGATAACATGAACAAATCTGCATATAGCGACCCTCTGACAGGTTTATATAATCGTCGCTATATAATTGAGAAACTTCCTGTTGACCTGATAAATGCGACGCTTTTATCAAATGAATTTTCAATCATTAAGGCTGACATTGATCATTTTAAACTTGTTAACGATAATTACGGCCACCTTGCAGGAGATCATGCTCTGAAAACTGTTGCCGAAACTTTATCAGGATGCTTGAAAAGAGACAGCGACTGGATTGCACGGTATGGAGGCGAAGAATTTCTGATTTGCATACCGGGCGCAAACCTCGATTTTTCATTAAAGACAGCCGAATGTATGCGAAGGGTTGTTGAAAATACTAAGATTGTATATGAAGGTAAAATTCTGAATATAACAGCCATCTTTGGCATTTCCAGCACAAAAACGCCAGAAAACAACAGTGTTGAAAATTTATTGAAAATAGCCGATGAGAACTTGTATTTAGCGAAAAAGAACGGACGCAACAGGGTTGAATGGTAAAAATTCCTCTACAAAAAAGAGGCGGGCATATGCCCGCCTCTTTTTACATTTATTGTATTACTTAGAAATTGAAGGTTACAGAACTCCAGATCATCTTGCCACCGTAATCTTCATAGTCAGCCCAATCCTTATTATCAATATCATAATAGCTTACATTGGCAACAATATTTTTGGCCAATGTGTAGCCAACGCCAATCTCATACCCTTTCATTCCTTCTGGGAAGAAGAAATAATCTTCAAATTCTGATATTGAATCAAGTATGACTGCCGTCGATTGATCGTAATAGGTGGCATAAGCGCCCCAGGATCCTTTATCCGAAGGTTTTGCGCCCTTATAACTTATAGTTGCAGCCCAGCCATCGTCGCCGGCACCTACTGTTGGTTGATAATAAAATTCGTCCATAGTTTTATTTGCCTTTTGGTATTCGCCATAAATTTCCAGGTTTTTATCGAATTTATAGCCAAGACCAGCGGTATAAATTTGTTGTTCTCTATAACCGCCATCAGCATTATTGGCATTACCTTCACGTGCGTAGAAGCCAATTTCTGTATAAAGTTTATCGTTAAAAGGATAATTGGCAACCAGGCCATAGAGTGTCGCTTTATCATTAACACCATCTATCCCCCACCAGCCACCAGTATACATTACTGTATCGAAGCGACCTACGAACGCACTAGCTTTTAATTTATTGCCAAAATCGACCTTAAGTGCATCACCGGTCAAGTCTGCTACATACCCATGACCAACCGTAAAAGCCTGACGACCTGCAGTTACAGTCGCATCACCAATATTGCCTTTAACGAAGGCACGGCGGAAATCAGTATTAGACTCTTGAGCATTAGTGTTGAGTTGTTGTGAATTTTGCAGCATTGCTCCATAAGTCCAATCATCATTGATAGCTCCGCTCAAATATAAACGGGTACGCAATTCTGATTCACTCCACTTGTACTTAACACCATAGTCTCTTGATTCAATATCCTTGTAGCCAAAACGAGCTTCGCCGGTAATTTTGACGTTATCGGATTTTTTCTCGAGTTTAGCTACACGCACGCCGAGGTTGTCGAGTTCGTCAGCAAATTCAGACATCAATTTGTCGTCTGCGCCGATTGCGCCTTTAGCGTAAGCTTTAGCGACGATTTGTGCCATTTCGTAACGAGTCATCAATTGATCGCCTTTGAATGTACCATCCGGGTAACCATTAACGATGCCGGCAGCAGCCAATTTGGCTACGGAAGCATAAGCCCAGTGACCGGCAGGTACATCCGAGAATGGGCTGGCGGCAAAAGCGGTAGCGGATACGCCGAGAGCCATTGCCATTGCGAGCACTAAAGATTTTTTCATGGTTTTTCCTCCTCAGAAAATTTATTTTTATAAAATCCTCGGAGAAATAATCTCTTTTGCTGACCATCAGATAAGAGTTGCCTTGTTTCCTCTATCTTGTTATCATCAATTGAAATTATCAACTACCGCAGGACATTATAAACCAAGGCAAGAACGCCAACAAAACCCAGTAACTGTAAATTATAATCTTAGTTGTAGTATATTCCTAATTTTCTGGCATTTCAAGGTGCTTTTTGCTGATTTTTCGCTAAATATTATGTAAAAAGCTAACCATCACGATAGAAGTTGAAATATCTTTATGAAAATGAAAAGAGACGAGCATAAGCCCGCCTCTTTTGCGTTTATTATTTTTAGAATGTAAAGGTTACTGTGCTCCAAAGCATCTTAGCGCTGTCATCATCAGAACGGTAGTCATTGTTTTCAATATCATAGTAGGCCACATTTGCAACAACATTTTTAGCTAACGTATAACCTACGCCGATTTCTAGTCCCCTTAGGCCTTCTTCTGGATATGCCATGTAATCTTCAAGCTCACAAATAGAATCAAGAATTACTGCTCCAGACTGGTGATAATACGTTGCATAAGCACCCCAAGAACCTTTGTCTGCAGGTTTTGCGCCTTTATAATTTAATGTTGCCGCCCAACCATCATCACCATAGTCGGGACTTGGTCCCCAATCCCTTATGGCTTCAGAAATGGTTTTATCAGCTTTTTGGTATTCACCATATAAACTAACATTTTTATCAAATTTATATCCTAATCCTAATGAATAAATTTTTTGTTCTTTTAGATACTCATTGCCTTCCTGTGCATAGAAGCCTGCCTCGGTATAAAGTTTATCATTAAATGGATAGTTTACAACTGCGCCATAAACAGTCGCTTTGTCATTATAAATAAAATCATCATAATAATTTTGGTTGCCATATGTTACAGAATCAAAACGACCGGCGAACAATGTGGTTTTAAGCTTATTGCCAAAGTCTACTTTTAAAGCATCGCCGGTAAGATCAGCAACATAACCCTGTCCGATAGTAAAAGCCTGACGTCCGGCAGTAACTGTAGCCCCGCCAATATTGCCCTTTACAAAAGCACGGCGGAAGTCAGTTGTAGATTCTTGTTTATTAGTATTGAGTTGTTGAGTGTTTTGGAGCATTGCACCATAGGACCAGTCATCATTAATAGCACCACTCAAAAACAAACGAGTACGTAAATCAGCTTGATAGAATTTTTCCTTTTCGCCTACATCCATCTTGTGCCCATCTTTGTAGCTAAAACGAGCTTCGCCGGTAATTTTCACATTGTCAGCTTTTTTCTCGAGTTTAGCTACACGCACGCCGAGATTGTCGAGTTCGTCAGCAAATTCAGCCATCAATTTGTCGTCTGCACCGATTGCGCCTTTAGCATAAGCTTTAGCAACAATTTGTGCCATTTCGTAACGAGTCATCAATTGGTCGCCTTTAAAAGTGCCATCTGGGTAACCATTGACAATGCCGGCAGCAGCCAATTTGGCTACGGAAGCATAGGCCCAATGACCGGCAGGTACATCAGAGAATGGATTTGCGGCAAAAGCGGTAGCGGAGACGCCGAGAGCCATTGCCATTCCTAGTACTAAAGATTTTTTCATACTTTTTTCCTCCTCAGAAAATTTATTTTTATAAAATCCTCGGAGAAATAATCTCTTTTGCTGACCATCAGATAAGAGTTGCCTCGTTTCCTCTATCTTATCGCAGCTAAATTGAAATTATCAACTACCGCAGGACATTATAAACGAAGGATGAATGGTACAAATAGCACACAATCGAAGAAATTTTAATTTTCTTTTAGTATATTCCTACTTTTCTGTTATTTCAAGGCATTTCATGTGGTTTTAAGTTAAAATACACGCAGAATCCGCAATGATGTTCTTCTTTCGATTCGTTGCAATTGTTGGAAAAGGTGATCTATAAACAGTAAAATAAGCGCTCATGAATCAGTTTCTTTGAAAATGGCACAAGTCAATAGAAGGAAAACATAGTATCATAGTGAACCAGCGGAATATTTCAGGACAAAAAAAGAAGCGAGTATGCACTCGCCTCTTTTGCATTTTGTAATTGCTTAGAATGTAAAGGTAACATTAGTCCAAAGCATCTTGGCACTGTCATCATAATCAGAATAGTCTTTGTTATCAATATCATAGTATGAGACATTGGCAAGAATATTCTTAGCTAATACATAATTTACGCCGATTTCATAGCCTTTGAGGCCTTCACGGTATGCAAAATAATCCTCTATTTCAGAAATTGAGTCGAGAATTACGGCGGCAGATTGATCATAATACGTCACATAAGTACCCCAAGATCCTTTTTGTGCAATATTTGCGCCTTTATAGCTTAGTGTTGCTGCCCATCCATGATCACCATAATCACCATCAGAAGTATATCCATATACTTCATCCATATCTTTACTTGCTTTCTGATACTCACCATATAAACTTACATTTTTATCAAATTTATAACCCAATCCTAATGTATATATCTTTTGCTCTTTGATATTGTCTGTTCCCTCTTGCGCATAGAAACCAATTTCAGTATAAAGTTTGTCATCAAAAGGATAATTAGCAACTAATCCATAAAGTGTTGCTTTGTCATTGCCTTCTGCATACATGAAGGAATCAAAACGCCCCGCAAAAGCAGTTGTTTTCACTTTATTGCCAAAGTCAACCTTTAAGGCATCACCAGTCAAATCAGCTACATAGCCTTGACCAATCGTGAAGGCTTGGCGACCTGCTGTTATCTTAGCATCACCGATATTACCAGTGACAAAAGCGCGGCGGAAGTCAGTTGTAGATTCTTGTTTATTAGTGTTGAGTTGTTGTGAATTTTGCAGCATTGCGCCGTAAGACCAGTCAGCGTTAATAGCTCCGCTTAAGAACAGTCGCGTACGCAATTCCGATTCATTATATTTATATTTATCACCTTCGTCTCTTGTTTCAATATCCTTGTAGCCGAAACGGGCTTGGCCAGTGATTTTAACATTGTCGGATTTTTTCTCAAGTTTTGCTACGCGCACACCGAGGTTGTCGAGTTCGTCAGCAAATTCAGCCATCAATTTGTCATCAGCACCGATTGCGCCTTTTGCGTAAGCCTTAGCAACAATTTGAGCCATTTCGTAACGAGTCATCAGGTTGTCACCTTTGAAGGTGCCATCTGGATAACCGTCAACAATGCCAGCAGCAGCCAATTTAGCTACGGAAGCATAGGCCCAGTGACCAGCAGGAACATCAGAGAATGGGTTTGCAGCAAAAGCCGTAGCGGAAACGCCAAGAGCCATTGCCAATCCTAGTACTAAAGATTTTTTCATACTTTTTTCCTCCTCAGAATATTTATTTTTATAAAATCCTCGGGAGAAATGTTGTCTCTTCGTTCATACCCAGCTCGCTAGAGTATCCAAGTTTCCTCTACTCGCTGAAACATTTACTTCAAAACCTCATATCTTCGTTGGATGTTATAAACCAAATCTAAATGGAGTTTTAAGAACATAAACCAACTGCACGTACACAATTTACGTTTTTATTATATTGCTAATTTTCGGTTAATTCAAGGGGTTAATTAATGTTTTCTCAAATAAAAAGAGACGAGCATAAGCTCGTCTCTTTGGAGATTTGTTCTGAATAACAATCAGTCTCTAAAATTAGAAGCTGAAAGTTAAGCGGGACCACAACATGTTGTTGTCGATTGAACTATTTTCTTTGTTTTCGAAATCATAGTAGGAAACTTCAGCCAAAACGTTCTTAGCAAGAGTATAACCTACACCAACTTCGTAACCTTTGATTCCAGAACTAGCAAAATAAGCTTTTTCCATATCGCCAATACCCTCACTTGCATGGTCGATCATGGTTGTAGCTGCTTGATCATAGTAGGTTGCATATGCGCCCCAAGTATCAGCTTTAGCAGCTTTAGCACCTTTGTAAGCCAAGGTTACTGCGAAACCATCATCATTGCCTTGAGTGTCATTTTCGGAAGATTTCAGGTATTCGCCATAGATGCTGGTGTTTTTGTCGAATTTATAACCAAGACCTGCAGAATAAATTTCGCGATCTGTAACAGCACTGTAGCCATTATCATCTACGCTGAATGCGGCAGCATTCATGTAGAAGTTTTTATCGAAATCATAAGCAAGGCCAAGACCGTATACGTCATTGCGTGCTGCAGAAGTAATACCGTTATCGGAATCGAAGCGACCGATAAAAGCAGTTCCTTTCAGAACTTTGCCGAAATCAACTTTCAAAGCATCGCCAGTCAAATCAGCTACGTTACCAGCACCAATTTTGAAGTATTGACGACCAGCAGTAACTTTTACGCCGCTGCCAAGATTACCGGTTACAAAAGCGCGACGGAATTTAGTTTCGCTGTTTTGTGCGTTAGTATCAAAGTCTTGAGTGTTTTCAATCATTGCGCCATAAGTCCAGTCAGGGTTAACTTCGCCAGCGATGAACAAACGAGTACGACCTTCAGCTCTGTAGCCGTCAGATTCGCCAGTAGCTTGTCTGGAGAAAACTCCTTTGTCATAAGCTTTGTAGCCTGCACGGAATTGTCCGGTAATTTTTACGTTGTCGGATTTTTTCTCGAGTTTAGCTACGCGAACGCCGAGGTTGTCGAGTTCGTCAGCGAATTCAGCCATCAATTTGTCGTCAGCACCGATTGCGCCTTTAGCGTAAGCTTTAGCAACGATTTGAGCCATTTCATAACGAGTCATCAGGTTGTCACCTTTGAAGGTGCCATCTGGGTAACCGTTAACAACGCCAGCAGCAGCCAATTTAGCTACGGAAGCGTATGCCCAGTGACCAGCAGGAACATCAGTGAATGGGTTTGCAGCAAAAGCGGTAGCGGATACGCCGAGAGCCATTGCCATTGCGAGTACTAAAGATTTTTTCATAATACTTTTTCCCCCTTTAGGAAATTTTATTTTTATAAAATCCTTCCAGGAGGTCTTTCTTCTCATCCATCAGTTAAACATCCGAGTTACCTTGTTTCCTCGACATTGCCCTGAATGTTTCGAAAATCAACCTGTCCTTCCGGATATTATAAACAAATAATGCAGTAAATCTGAAAATCTGTACTACGTTCATACTATATCAAAATTTACATTATTGCAAGCACTTTTCACACACTTACAAAACAGTATATTCGCTTTTTCTTCAAAAACTCCTTCTTTAATTTTAAAAAAGTTTTAAATTTAATTATTTTTTTTTAAAAACCGCCTGCCCAGCACAACTGAAGCATAGGCATCCAAAGGAATAGGCGGTGTGAGCATACCGATAGGCATAAACCTGCGCCAGCCTTGAGGTGGACTAAGCTCCCAGTAAAGCTTTCTCGCTTCCTCCGTGCTATGTGCCTCGTCGCAGACGACAATTTGCAGATTCGGCAGCAATTGCGCCAAAGTTTCCTGCATCGCGCTGCTGGTGGTACCGTCACCGATAACACAAACTTCCGGTTCTGCCCCCTGCAAGAATTCTGCTAAACCTTGAGCAAAATTCTCCATCAGAATTATTTCCATCCTGATTATGGCGCCCTTTTTATCAAGCAAGGCGACACCTGTTTTGCTGCTGCCCGGATCAATGCCCAATATATATTTATTATTCATTGCGGCGCACTTCCAGCCTGAGAAGTACCGGCCCCGCGACATTGATATCTTGTTTCGCATAAGCTGTCAAAACAAGATTGCCGCCAAGTTCCCGCATCTTGCTGGAGACTTCTATCATAGAGGCAGCGTCGATATTGCCTACCTTGCCCGTCAACGGATCAGGCATCACGCCTGCTGCCACCGCAACCTTATTGATTTCGCTGAGGAAGTACATCAGGGACGAATTAATATTGCGTCCATCATTCGCAATGGTAATATTTTCCGTAAAAATCTTCTGGTCTTCTTCGTAAACAATCTTATTTGGCACCATTTCCAGCCGGCTGACCGCCATCTCACCGGAGATAATATTGCCGGCAGCGCAAATACGCACATACATTGTGCCTTGCGAAGAAGCAAGCACTTTTGCGGCTTCCTGCACCATAGTATTAGGCAGCCAAAGAGCCTGCACATCTTTGGTCTTGACTTCCATGCGTGCCAGAATTGCCTGGTTGGCAGCAGCAAGGAAAGCATCCATCTGCTTGTTATTTTCTTCTTCTGACAACCCGGCATTCAGGATGCCGGAATAAAGAACTTCGCCGGCACGGAAAACAACTTCGCCTTCGCGAATGGCGATTAAGCCAGCCTTCAGGTGTGCAGTCGCATCTTCCAGCTCTTTAATTTCTTTATTAAGTTTTTCACGTGAGGCTTCGAGAGACTCTACTTCCGCCTTCGTAGCAGCTAAGTCTTCACCAGCCTGTGCGTAGCGCTCCTGCAAGTCAAGCAGCTGGGCATTAATGGCATCTCTTTCTCTCTGCATATCTTCAAGGCTTGAAGTCGTTTCTTTGATTTGATTATCCAGCGAGGCAATCAATTTATTTTTATCTGCCAATTCCTGCTGAGCAGTAAGTTTGTCATTATTGAGAGCACTGAGCTCTGTTTTGAGCTTTTCCATACCGAAAAGAGCAGTTTTGACATCCTTGGAAGTAACAGCGAGCACGCCTAATGTGGCAGCGGCAATCAGAATACCGGTAATGACGGTCATCAGAACAGACGTATGGTAAGGGCGCAATCCAAAGACAGAAAGCCTCTTTTTGCCTATCTTGCTGCCCAATTTGTCGCCGATGAAGGCTATTAAACCACCCATTATCGCCAGCACTAATATCAACGTTAATCCAAACATTCGCTCATCGTCTCCCGTTTATCAAAAACTAACTCCTGAATATTCTAATACTAAGATTCCTAGATTACGCTCGGAATGGAAAAAGCAGTAGATAACTTACTCAATGGTTAAAGAGCTCCTCTGGCCCCTTCCACACGCGACAATTCGCCAGCGAAGCAGGCGGTCGCTGATGTATAGCAGGCCCGTCGCTTCTTCAACCATTATAGACGTACTCTGCCAAAAGCCAGATTTCTTATCTGCGCTCCATCAGAAATGACAACACCTACACAATTTTCAATTGCTGTGCCACTCTGGGCTTACGGCACTCAGCACTCACGGCTTCAGCCGTGTTTAGTGCGTGTGGGTCCAGCCGTAAGAGGGGCATGGCAATTGGTAAATACTAACGTGCAAAAGGCTTGTAAATCCTCTAAACGAGGGAACTACCTCGAAATGTCTGAATGTTCTACTCGTTCTTCTTACGCATCAGCCAGACACCGGCTATCAGGCACAGGAAATTAGGCACAATTGCAGCAATTAATGGATGCACAACGCCGCCCTTGCCCAAGCCAGCCATAAAGGTCATAACCGAATAATAGACAAAGATGAGGATAATACTGATACCAAGACCTATCGAGGAGCTGGCGCGCTGCGGCTGCATGCCCAGCGGCACACCTACCAGCACAAAGAAAAAGCTGGCCATCGGAATAGAGAAGCGCATATAAACTTCCATCCAGTATTTACCTGTCGGCAAGTATTGCTTCTCCAGTATCTTGATATATTGTTTTAATTCTCCCAGCGTCATTTCATCCGGACCTTTCTGGTCCAGCGAAATCTCTTTCGGTGATGCCGCTACCGGCAAAATCTGCTCGGCAAAGGTCATGGTCTGCTGAACGCCTTCTTCACCAACTGAAAGAATAGTGCCGTCCTGCATGTACCAGGCACCGTTGCGCCAATCGGCGGTTTTGGCTTTCTGAATACGTTTTAATTCGCCTTTTTCAAATTCTTCAATCGTGATATCCTTCATGATACCGGATTTCTCGTCGAAAGTTCTGGCATAGGTCAAACGTTCCAGATTAGCACCGCTGAGACTTTTGATAACAACGTGCTCCTGCGATTTTGGTTTGGTATCCCTTTTGATTTCGTAGTTCAGGATACGTGTATATTCAGCTTTGGAAGCAGGCACTACCTTCTCCGCCCAGATGACGGAAAAGAGGCTGACCAGAAAGCCAACAATCAAAACCGGAGCCGCCAGGCGGTAAAAACTGATACCACCGGATTTCATGGCAGTAATCTCGCTGCTGCCGGATAAACGGCCAAACGACAGGAGAGCTGCTAAAAGCATCGACATCGGGAACGTATAATTAATGATTTCCGGCAGGCCGCAAAGGAACAAGCGGAAAAGCATGTCAGCAGAAGCGCCGTATTTCGTCATGTATTCTGTCAGGCGAAAGAGCAGCGAGCTGGCAATAAAGATGCTCGAAAAAGATGCCACGCCGAAGAAAAACGGTCCCATTAATTCTTTTAAGATATATTTATCAAGTATACGCATTTACTCATTCCTCACAGCGTGAATTTCTCACCCAAATAGAATTTCCGGGCCTGTTCATCATTGGCAATAGTATCGCTATCGCCGGAAATTAAAATCTCTCCGTTATTAAGTATATAAGCTTTATCAACAATACTCAAGGTTTCACGCACATTATGGTCGGTAATCAGGACACCAATGCCACGCTGGGCAAGATGTGCAATCATCGCCTGAATATCGGCAACTGCAATCGGGTCGATACCGGCAAAAGGCTCATCCAGCAAAATGAAAGAAGGATCAGTAGCCAGTGCCCGTGCAATCTCCACACGCCTACGCTCACCGCCGGAAAGCTCTGAGCCCTTGCGTTTGCGGATATGCTCAACATGAAATTCGGCAATAAGATTGTTCATCTTCTCGATGCGCTTTTCTGCCGATAATTCAGTTGCCTCCAGAATAGCCATAATATTGTCTTCAACTGTCAGCTTGCGAAAAATTGAGGCTTCCTGCGGCAGATAACCGATACCCGCAATCGCCCTTTCATGCATTGGCATGTGCGTTATATCCCGACCGTCAATCAGAACTTCGCCGGAATCAGGTTTTTCTATACCTACTATCATATAAAAAGTCGTCGTTTTGCCGGCGCCATTAGGGCCCAGGAGGCCAACTACAGTTCCCTGCTCTACGTTGATGCTGACGTCATTGACGACACGCCGCTCACCAAATGCCTTTACTAAATTATGTGTTTCTATATGCACAAAAATTCCTCCAAAAAATGGAATTACTAAACTACTTAAGATTTCTTGACTAAGCTAGAAATGACAGAAACAGATGGTACCTCGCTCAATGGTTAAAGAGCTCCTCTGGACCATTCCACACGCGTTGAGCGGCCGCAGTAAATTCGGCCGAACGCTGATGTATATGAGTCCCGTCGCTTCTTAAACCATTATAGACTGAATCTGCCAGAAGCAAGATTTCTTACCTGTGCGCCACCAGGAATGACAACACTTACACAATTTTCCTTAGCCGTTATTTGAGGCCGGCTTCTCTTTTGGGATATAAACCATCTTCACATTCCCGCTCGCTTCAGCAGTATTGCTTTCATTCACAATACGCAGCTGGTTGCCGGAAATCGTATTACCGTTCTGCGTAGCAGTAGCATTACCGGTCAGTTCAATGGTACCCTGCTTGTTTGTATCATAAGTAGCCTTATCCGCTGACGCTGTCAGATTACGGGCATTGCTGACAATCTGCACATTATTCTCGGCAGTCGCAAAACCAACACGACCGTCATAATTAATGTAATTGGCTGTAAGAACACTGCCGTCATCCATGGCAAGTTCACCCCAGGAACCGACTGTTTCCATGAAGTTCCTGTCTTTATAATATTCTACCTGTGCAGCACGCAGAGTCTTGTCTTGCTTCTTCATCACTGCGTTACCAATAGCGGTTGTGTGATTCTCATCATGCAGAACCAACGTATCACAGGTAATTCTGGCATCATCTTTATTGGCAACCACGCCGCCAGTCAGTCTGCCTGTTTTGTCCTTCGTATTGTATTCAGCAGCGGCCGCCGTAGCCTGTCCATCCTGCTGAGAAATAACCACATTGCCTTTAGCTGTGGTAATACCTGTTTTCGTATTATATTCAATGACATCTGCCTTAATGCTTGTAGGGGCATCTGCTGCCTGCACAGCCGTAAAACTTCCAATTGCCAAAACGCAGCCTAATAAAAGAACTCCTAATTGTTTTTTCATCTTCCTGCTCCCTTCTGAACTTCAGCATTGCCTTCCAGACGTAAATTTTCTATACCTGTATCAGTAGTGGCTTTATCGGCAGTTGCTACCGTGTCATCTTTCACAATCCTGACTTTACCGGCTGCCGTAATCTTGTCTTCCGAATGCAGCCAGCTGATTTCGTCGGCAGAAACTTCACCACCGGTGGAAAGCTCTGCGTGTGCCTTGCCTGTCAGCACGACATCCTTTTTCACCATAGCCACTGAACCGCCTTCGGATCTGATGGTAAGGTAACTGCCGTCTTCCCGGTACCATTTACCTTTGACATCTTTCAGCATATTGGTATCAGTCTTCTTGACATACTCCATCTCACCAATCTGCAATTCCCATACCAGCTTGCCATCTCGTTCTTCTTTCAGAGAACTGTTTTTCACCTTGACGTTTTCAGCGCCATTAGTTTGCTCTGGCTTTGTTTCCTGCTTCGGCGTTCCGCTGTTAAATAGCCATAGGAAGACTGCGCCTAAAAGCAGAAGGCCTGCGGCAATCGTGAGAATTAGTTTCTTATTTTTCATCGAGGTGTCCATCCTCTTCTTCCGGAGGAGTATACGGCGTATTCCAACGGTGTTGGAACCAAAGCCAATTGTCCGGATATTCTCTGATTATCTCTTCGATGGTTCTGGTCATTTTTAATGTAACATTATAATCATCGGTTTTTTGGTCACCGGTATCTTCGTAGTAAATAGGGTCCTTCACAATTACCCGATGTCCGTAGTAATTTTCATTGCGGACAATAAAAGCCGGCACTATTGGGGCTTTGAACTTACGGGAAAAATAAGCCGGGCCATTAGGTGTTGAGGCCATCTTACCAAAAAATGGCACGAAAATACCATTATAGCCGCCATCCTGGTCAGCAATAAGACCAAGCATCCTACCTTTTTTCATGGCACGCGCACAGCCCAGTATCTCGCTGGTGCCGCGGGAGAAAATTTCCTGCCCCGCACCGGTACGCAGTTCATTCATGAAATTGCTGTAGACGCGATTCGGCTGCGGCTTTTCCACCGCACTCAAAGGAAAACCATAAAGTGCGAGCGCAGCTCCCAGCCATTCCCAGTTATCCATGTGACAGGCCAATACGACAACGCCTTTACCCTCTGAAAGAGCTTCCCACATTATTTCCGGCCTGTCGATTGTGACCAGGCCTCGGATATTATCCTTATTCAGCGCTGGCATGTAAAGGATTTCCAAAAAAGTTATGCCCGTCTTGACAAAAAGACCTTTGATATTTTTTCTGGCTTCCTCCTCGGAAACTCCCAGCCTTTCGCACATTGTTTCTTCAGCCCTGATCCGCTGTTTCTTCGCAATACGCCAATAAAGATGCCCTAGAGCGACACCAATATTTACAACCAGTTTATATGGAAGGTGCGATATGATCGCACTCATTGTTTTCAATAAATAATAAAGCCACATTACTGACTATCTCCCTGTCCATTGCTGATGTAAGCAGCCACAATCTGTGCCCACTCACCCCTAGCTTTCAAAATAGTTTCAACTACCTCGCGCACAGCACCTTCGCCGCCATTCTTCGCGGCAATGAAATGTACACACTCTTTAACTTCCTGCACAGCGTTTGCCGGTGCGCAAGAGAGACCAGCAATACTCAGCGCGGATAAATCATTCAAATCGTCGCCCATATAGGCAACTTCAGTCAGCTGCAAAGAATGTTTCACAGCAAGTTCTTTCAGCATTCCTTTTTTATCTTTAACGCCTTGATAAATCTCGGTGATGCCTACTTCAGCGGCACGACGGCAGACTATCTCACTTTGGCGTCCGGTGATAATAGCGACGATAAGGTTATTGCGGATAGCACAACTGATGCCTAGACCATCCTGTACATTAAAACGCTTGCAGGCTTCACCTTCTGCGCCAATATAGAGGCCGCCATCTGTCAGCACGCCATCGACATCGAGAGCCAGCAACTTGATTTTTTCGGCTTTGGTAATGCTCTGTACAAGCGAAGTTAATCTTTCAACACCATTAACCGCTGTCATCAGACAACCCCCTGGCGGACAAGATCAGTCATATGCAACAGGCCTATGACATGTTTTTCCGCATCAATTACCGGCAAAACTGTGATAGGGCGCGGTTTGTTGCTTTCCATCAAATGTAAAGCCTCCGCTGCCAGCTTATCCTGCGTAATCGTTTTTGGTGCCTTCGTCATAAGTTCAGTGACTGGTCTCGTCAGGAAAGAGAAGCCCTGGCTTAAACCGCGGCGAATGTCGCCATCCGTCAGAACGCCAATCATCTTATTCTCATCATCGACAACGGAAACAGCGCCAAGCCCCTTGTCCGTAATGACGAACAAAGCATCCTGGACCATCATATCCCCTTTAACAAGAGGATTCTCGTCGCCTGCATGCATGACATCGGCAACAGTCATCAAAAGTTTTCTGCCCAGTGAACCGCCCGGATGGAACACAGCGAACTGGTCAGCAGTAAATTTACGTTTGGAAAGAAGAGCCACAGCGAGAGCATCGCCAAAAGCGAGTGCTGCTGTAGTGCTGGAGGTGGGTGCAAGGCCAAGAGGGCAAGCTTCCTTGGAAACGCCGACATCTAAGACCACATCGGCATTTTTGCCCAGAGAAGAATTGGGGTTGCCAACCATGGCGATTACTTTGGCACCAATGCGGCGCAAAGAAGGCAAGATATGCAGAACTTCGCCGGTTTCGCCGCTGTTGGACAGAGCAATTACTACATCGTCAGCTGTCACCATACCCAAATCACCATGTATTCCTTCCGCCGGATGCAAGTAAAAAGAAGGCGTGCCGGTACTAGCCAGTGTTGCCGCCATCTTGCGGCCGATAATGCCTGATTTACCCATGCCGGTAATTACCGTACGTCCCGGGCAGGCGAGAATCATCTCCACTGCGGCGGTGAACTGTCCATTGATGCGCGGAATTAATTCCAAAATTGCGTCCGCTTCCATCTTTAATACATTACGTGCATTCTCCAGCATTACTCTTCAATCCTTTCAGTAAAAAAGATATTATATAAAACCTTAAGATCCCTCCACTACGGTCAGGATGACAAAAACAGCAAGTACTTCACTCAATGGTTAAAGAGCTCCTTTGGACCATTCCACACGCGTTAAATAAGAGGAAGGTAGTAGAAGCGTCCTAATCGGTTGCTTCTACTGCATAAGTTTGAAATATCAATCTTTGTGCTGTGCGCAAGCGCTGGCAGTCGATTGGTTCAAACTTAACTCCCGTCGCATCTTCAACCATTGTAGACGTACTCTGCCTGGAGCCAGATTGCTTATCTGTGCTCCACCATAAATGACAGCACTTACACAATTTTCAATTGCTGTTCCACTCTGGGCTTACGGCACTCAGCACTCACGGCTTCAGCCGTGTATAGTGCGTGTGGGTCCAGCCGTAAGAGGGGCATGGCAATTGGATAAAACTATAAGATTCTTACCTTCTTACTATCTTATCAATTGCGAGCACATCTTTCAACAGTGCTTCGAGCGCATCGATGCGAACCATGTTCGGCCCGTCCGATAATGCCTCAGCGGGATTATCGTGAACTTCAAGGAACAATGCGTCGATGCCGACTGCGGCTGCTGCTCTAGCCATATGCGGCACATATTGGCTCTGGCCGCCGGAAGTTGTCCCTTGCCCGCCCGGAATCTGCACGCTGTGCGTCGCATCCATGACTACAGGATAACCAAGATCGCGCATAATAGGCAGAGCACGCATGTCCGTAACCAGGTTATTGTAACCGAAGCTGGCTCCGCGTTCTGTCAGCATGATATTATGGCTGCCTGCTTCTTCTGCTTTGGCAACAACGTTTTTCATATCCCATGGTGCCAAAAATTGGCCTTTTTTAATATTGACGACTTTACCGGTTTTTGCTGCCTGATAAACCAGATCTGTCTGACGGCAGAGAAAGGCCGGTATCTGCAGAATATCCAGTACTTCGGCTGCTTTTTCTACCTGGCAGCATTCATGGATATCACTGACTGCAGGAACACCAAGGTCTTTTTTGATCTGCGCGATAATTTTCAGGCCTTCTTCCAGACCAGGGCCGCGAAAAGATTTATAGGATGATCTGTTCGCTTTGTCATAAGAAGCCTTAAAAACATAAGGCATGCCAAGACGCTCGGCTATTTCCTTCACAGCTTTACCGATAGCAAGGCTGCGCTCGTAGCCTTCCAGCACACAAGGGCCTGCCATTAAAAGCATCGGACGGCCTGCGCCAACCTCATAATTGCCAACTTTAACTATATGCATAATCTCACTCCTTATTGTCAAAATAACTGCATGTCCCTACTCCGGTCGACGCATGAGCAACCTAGCAGTATACTGCGTGTGGCTCAGCGGTTCGCTGCTTGCGCAAAGCGGAAGAAGAACGTAGCCGGGAAATGCTTTATCAGTCTTTCATAGCTTCCATTCTGGTGAAAAGAGCATTAATGGCGTCCAGATCTTCCTGAGTATCAATGCCGATCCCCTGGAACTTGCTTTCCAGTACTTTGATGCGCTGACCGTTTTCCAAGACACGCAGCTGTTCCAAGCCTTCAATCTGTTCCAGCGGCGTTGGTTCATATGCAGCATAGCTCAGAAGAAAGCTCCGGCGGTATGCATAAATACCGACATGTTTATAAACTTTGAAATCTGCGGTCTTATTGCGTGGATACGGCAGTAAACTGCGCGAAAAATACAACGCATAACCATTCTGGTCGGTAACGACTTTAACCGCATTAGGATTGTTGTATTCGTCTTCACACATCAACGTCTTTAGCGTTGCCATCTTCAGCTCTTTGTCATCTTCAAAAGCCTGCGCCAGTTTGTCTATGACTTCCGGCGGAATCATCGGTTCGTCACCTTGTACATTGACAATAACATCAACATCAGGATAGCTCAGCGCTACTTCAGCGAGACGATCGGTACCGCTCGGATGGTCAGGAGAAGTCATCATTACCTTGCCGCCGAAACCTTGAACGGCATCAGCCACAATTTTGCTGTCAGTGGCAACAACAACTTCCTGCGGAATGAGCGCACGGCAGGCACGTTCATAGACGTGCTGTATCATTGGTTTGCCGGCAATCAGGGCCAGCGGTTTTCCCGGCAGGCGGGTAGATGAGTAACGGGCAGGTATAACACACAAAACTTTCATTGGTTCTTAGTCTCCTTTTTGATTGCACGTGCTATTGTTTCCTGGAATAGCTCGCGGCCGGAAGTTATCTGAATTTCCATATTCAAAACGTAGAGTGGAACTTCACGGTCAAAATAGATAAACTCTGTTGGAATTTTTACAGCATCTTTCGCTGTGGTAACCAAAGCGCCAACATTTTCTTTGATGGCACGTTCCATGATATATTGCATCTCAAGCATCCCATAATCGTGGTGATCCGGATACCGTATGGCTTCTTTGATGTCAAGTCCGACATCAGACAAGGTCTGTTCGAAAGAAGAAGGATTGCCAATTGCTGAGAATACCATGACTGAGCGCCCCTTGAATTCTTCGAGCGATTTGACCTGGCTGCGCAGGCCCTTGTACCAATCTGCAATCTCAACAAAATTAACAGGCTTATGGACACTTTCGATGATAGGAGCATGAGGATTATATTTTGCCAAGGTATCGCGCAGTTCATCGCGTGAGAAAACAGAACTCTGGTCAGTCTTTGTCAAAAGGAACATGCCTGCCCTGTCGAGATTCTGCAGAGGTTCGCGTAAAGTACCACGCGGCAGCAGCCTTCTGTTGCCGAAAATATTCAAGGTATCGACTAAAACAACATCAAGGTCACGGTAAAGCGTCCAGTGCTGATAGCCATCATCCATGATGATAACTTCGGCGTTAAGATTTTTTACCGCAAACTCGCCGGTTACAGCACGATTCTTGCCGATTACTACAGGAATGCCCGGCAGTGTCTTCGCCATCAGATAAGCTTCGTCACCGGCTTCGTAGGCTGTCATGAATATCTTTTTGCCGTCGGAAACTACGCCGATTTCTTCGTTCCAATGCGAGCGATAACCACGATTCAGGATAACCACGCGGTAACCCATTTTCTGTATGATAAGAGCCATCTTCTGGGCAGTCGGCGTTTTGCCGGTGCCGCCAACCGTGATATTGCCAATACTGATGACACAGCAAGGCAGCTTGGACTGTTTAAAAATACCAGACTTATAAAGGCTGAGCTTCAGTCGGACACCCGCTTCGTAGATTACGGAAAAAATGCTTAATACGCTCAGCACAAACCAATCTATCAGTGTATTGTCATGACCATGTGCCAGCTGAAACAGATACTGTGTCACGGCATCGCCGCGGCGCATGTGGGTACCGCCTTCTTCATTGATGTTACGAGTATTGATCTTATAATGAGCGTTGACACGGCATTCCGTAGCCGTGAGGGCCAATAATTCCATCAGGTACTCAATACTGCGGACGGCAGCGCCGCGATTTTCTTTAATGACCTGCAAGGAGGCCTTGCTCATTTTTTCCCTAAGCTCATCATTGCCGACAATCTCCAGAATTTCGCTTGTCAGCTCTTTTTCGTCTTTTACCTGACGGCAGGAGCCGCTCTTTTTTAAAAGAGCAAAGGAGTCTTTAAAGTTTGACATACTAGGGCCAACTAAAATAGGTTTGCCATGTGCAGCCGGTTCCAGAACATTATGACCGCCATGCTTGATCAGACTGCCGCCGACAAACACAACATCGCCAACCGCGTAGATACGGCCGAGTTCACCGATAGTGTCAATTAAAAGCAGCGGATAATGCGGCCGTTCACCTTCAACCTGCAGGAGGCGCGAACGCAGCCCTGTCTCCAGTCCATATTGGCGTCCCAGCCTCGCAATTTCATCGGCACGGGCAATTTTGCGCGGTGCGATAACAAGTCTGGCCTCAGGATAAACCTTGCGCACTTCCTTAAAAGCTTCAAAAAGAGCTTTTTCCTCAGTGGGGTGGGTACTGCCAGCTACAATAACCGGGAAGCTGTTCTTAATCCCAAGCTCTTCTTTATAACGGGCAAGATCTTCCGGCGTAACTTCGGCATAGGTCTGGTCAAATTTGGTATTGCCGGTAACCAGAATTTTGCGCTTGTCAGCACCGAGATGAGTGATATATTCGGCATCGATAGTAGACTGCATGCAGAAGCGGCTGACGCTGCCCAACATATCTTCCAGGATCCCGTACAAATAGCGATAAGTTTTCACTGATTTCTCGCTGATGCGTCCGTTAACCATCATGACCGGTATTTTGCGCATGCGGACAGCGCGAAGAAAATTAGGCCATAGTTCTGTTTCTACCGGCAGAAAAACACGCGGCATGATTCTTTTAACATAAGATTCAGAAACAAATGGTAAATCCAGCGGAAAATAAATGATGGCATCAGCTTCAGGGATAATCTGGTGCGCCATATCATAACCACTGGTAGTAACAGAGGAAACCAGAATTTTTGCTTCCGGCATCGCCTTTCTTATTTCCTTGACTAAAGGGCTGGTCGCCACAATCTCGCCGACAGATGCACCATGGATCCAGATGCATTCTTTGCCGGCAACAGCAGCAATTTCCTCATCTCTGATAAAGCCCAGATTCTGTCGAAAACGTCTTTTAAAACCTTTCTCTGTCAGAAAGCGATAAATAAAGTAAGGCATTACCAAAACGACTGCTGTGCAAAAAACTAAATTATAAAGTATATACATGCATTAACCTCATTTCGCTTCCTTTTCGCGATACTGGATATTGTACAAATGAGAATAAAGCTTATTATTAGCCATCAATTCGTCATGCGTTCCCACTTCCACTATCCTGCCTCTTTGCAAAACAATAATCTTGTTAGCATTCTTGATCGTAGAAAGACGATGGGCAATGACAAAAGAAGTCCTGCCGACCATCAAGCGGTCTAACGCTTCCTGAACGATGCGTTCGCTTTCTGTATCAAGAGCGGAAGTAGCTTCATCCAGAACAAGAACACGCGGATTCTTCAGAATCGCACGGGCTATCGCTATGCGCTGGCGCTGTCCGCCGGAAAGGTTCAGGCCGCGATCACCGAGCATCGTCTCATAACCATTAGGGAATTCCATGATGAAATTATGGGCATTAGCGGCTTTGGCTGCTGCTTCAACCTCTTCGCGTGTGGCCTCCAGACGGCCATACAGAATATTATCATATAAAGTACCGTTAAAGAGAACTGTCTCCTGGGGTACGATACCTACCTGCTCACGCAGGGAGTTTAATGTTACTTCGGCAATATTATTGCCATCAATTGTTATGGAACCCGATGTTGTGTCGTAAAATCTCGGCAGCAGATTGGCAATCGTTGACTTACCTGCTCCAGAAGGCCCGACAATAGCGATAACTTCTCCCGGTTCAGCCTTAAAACTGACATCCTTCAGAACTTCTTCTCCTTTGCCATAGGCGAAGCTGACATCTTTGAACTCCACAGACCCTTGAATCTGAGGCAATGCTTTTGCCTCTGGGATTTCTGCTATTTCTTCTTTCATGTCGAGTACGTCAAAAACGCGCTGAGCCGCTGCCAAGGCCCTTTGGATACTTCCTACGACGCGGGTCAGGCGTTTGACTGGATTGGAAATGTTAACGGCGTAAACCAAAAAGGCAACCAAGGAGCCGGCAGTCAAGTCACCGTTGATGACTCCGTGACCGCCATACCAAATGATAGCCGTAACGCCAAGCGCAGCGACAAATTCAATAACCGGCGTAAGAAGCGCCATCAGCTGAGCATTCTTCATATTAGCGCGGAAGTTAGCGAAATTCTGATTACAAAAACGTTCTATTTCATAGTCTTCACGCACAAAGGATTTAATAACACGTGCGGAAGAAACTGTTTCCTGCAAAATGGAAGTGATATCAGCCGTACATTCCTGAATTCTGCGGCCGGACTTACGAATCCTCTTGCCAAAAAAGTCCATTAGCCAAAGCACAAACGGGAACGTGCAAAAAGTGAACAAAGTAAGCTTCCAGTCGAGATAAACCATTGCAGATATTGAACCAATCAGCACGCTGCCTTCGGTAATCATATCGATAGTATTCTGTACCATGGCAGCCTGTAAGGCGGAGACGTCATTGGTAACATAACTCATTATCGTGCCCGTCTTGTTCTTATCGTAGAAAGAAACACTCAAGCGCTGCAGCTTCCTATAAACTGCGCTGCGAATATCGATGATTACTCTTTCGCCAACATAGCTCATCAGGTAATTCTGTCCGTAGAAACAAACACCCCTGATGAAAAAGATGATGATGATACCAGCCGCTATAATATTCAGCATTTCAGCATTTTTGTCGGCGAGCACCTTATCGATTACATCTTTGATGATCCATGGCACATACAAATTACCGGCTGCTGCCAATATCGTACAGATAGCCGCGGCGATCAACCGCGGCAGGTATGGTTTGATATAACTCAGGATTCTTAAATATAAATTCATTCTTTCTCTCCTGCAACTCTCAGTGTAAGTTCGGCAACACGCCTGACGGCGCCTGGTTCACCCAGACGTTTTTTGACGTCATCCAAATCAGCCAATGCTTGCGCGTGCGCAGCCGGCTCCAATAAATGCAGCACTTCTGCCGCCATTTTTTCAGGCGTAGCATCTTCCTGCAATAATTCCGGTAAAATATGGCGTCCGGCAACAATATTCGGCAGCCCTATATCAGGAATATTCAATAGGCGTCTAATGATAAAGGCCGTCAGGGGTGCTGTTTTATAGACAATTACGCTAGGCAGCCGGCAAAGCGCGGCTTCCAGCGTAACAGTGCCGCTGGCAGCCAAAGCAACATCAGCGACACCCATCACGTCATAGTTGCTGCCTTCTGTGATATTCACATGTATACCAGCACGATTTAACTCTTCTTCCAACATGGCGCGCGGTATTGTAGAGGCACGCGGCATAACAAATTCCAGAGCCGGATTAGCTTTGACCATTAGTTTCGCAGCTTCGAGCATAGACGGCAAAAGACGCTGAATCTCCTGCAGCCGGCTCCCGGGCAAAAGTAATACGAGCGGTCTGCCTTCGTGTTTACCTGCCTTGGCAATCGCTTCAGACATAGGAAGACTCGGTTTTACTATATCAACCAAAGGATGGCCCATAAATTCAACATCTGCGCCTGCTTCTTTGTAAACCTCATACTCGAAAGGGAAAATTGCAGCAACCTTGTTTACCAGCTTGGCCACATTTTTGGCACGACCTTTGCGCCAGGCCCAGGCTGAGGGCGCGATAAAGGAGATTACCGGTATCCCTTTAGCACGTGCTACTTTCGCTAAACGCATATTAAAACCTGGATAATCTATTGTAACTAAACAGTCCGGACGTCTTTTGTCCATCACTTCTGCAAAATCAGAACGCAGGCGAAATAAAGCCGGCAGCTTGCGAATGATCTCTACCAATCCCATGACACCATGGTCTTTGATATCGAACAAGACTTCGCCACCTGCTGCACGCAGACCGTCGCCGCCCATGCCATAAACCTCGGCAGTCGGGTCAAGCTTCAATATTTCCCTGGTCAAAGCGGCGGCATGCACATCACCGGATGCTTCGCCGGCCGAAATCATTATTTTGGCCATAACTGTTCCTTTCTATGAACATCTATCTATAAATGTTATAAAGTAAACATAAATTATCACGCTATATTATAACACAAAAATAGGGCGGACGTGTCGTCCTCCCTAAAAATATCACTTAATTGTTAAATTTTGTTAACGCGCTACAACGAACATGTTATGCTCGTCAGCTAAAGCCAGAGTTCTTTCCCTGTCTACTAAAAGGGTTCTCCCAGCTTCCATGACGATGCCCGCGGCTCCTGCCGTAATCATCGATTCAATCGTTCTGACCCCAACACTCGGCATATCGAAACGATTATCCTGCGCTGGTTTTGCGGTCTTGGCAACAACCACACCTTTGCCTAAAGTTCCCGCACGTAAAATACACGCATCGGTACCTTCAATAGCTTCAACAGCCATCACCGCTTTATTTTTTACCACAACGGTCTGACCGATATCAAGACGGCCAATTTCTTTGGCAACCTGGAACCCGAATTCAATGTCTTCAAGCTCTTCGGGAGTCGGCTGACGCTTACTGAGCAGTCCAGCTGCCGGCAAGAGCGGCTGAATAAGCAGCGTCTGGTCCATGACCTCCATCTTTTCTTCTTCCAGTTCTTTTACTATGGCATTCATAATAGTATCATCTTTGCGGTCAGGCAAAGATGTCAGAAGCTTAATCGCACGAAAATCAGGAATAATGGCACCTTCGCTGTAGAGAATTTCCTTAGTTACCTTACCGATCATGGTAACTTTGGTCACATTATTCTTTTTCAAGGTGTTAATGATTTTGCCTAATTTGCCTATATGAATATCATAGTATGCATCAACGCATGCTGCCAAACCGGGATCAACCCCAGGCACAACGCCGATAGCGATTACACGATACCCCATCGCCTTGGCCGATTGTGCTACATCCACCGGCAAATGGCCAATGCCGGACAATAAACCCAATGTCTCCATCAAGCCACCATCCTAGTCTCTGCGTCCGCGGCAAATACCACGTTCAACATTGCGCAGGAAGCGTAAGAGATGTTCGACTTCCTCACTGCTGTCCAATTCTTGTTCCATGGTCGAAACAGCTTCATCAAGAGTCAGACCGGAACGGTATAGTATACGATAAGCCTTTTTCAAATTGGCACGCACTTCAGGCGCAACGCCTGCACGGGAAATACCAACGCTGTTGAGTCCTGCAACATGGGCAGGATTTCCATCAGCAATAACGAAAGGAGGAATATCCTGAACTATCTTCGACATACCGCCAATCATGGCATTGCGGCCAATCTTTACAAACTGATGCACCGCGGCAAGACCGCCGATAACTGCACGATCTTCAACGACAACATGTCCTGCCAATGTTGCTACATTGGACATGATTACATTATTGCCAACGATACAGTTGTGAGCTACATGTGTATAAGCCATCATCAGTACGTTATTACCAAGACGCGTTTCATTACCTTCACCTGTTGCACGGTTAACTGTTGCACATTCACGAATGGTTACACCATCGCCAATAACGGTGTAAGCTTTTTCACCTTTGAATTTCAGATCCTGTGGTTCAGCACCAATAGAGCAGCCAGGGAAAAATTTACAGTTTTTGCCAATTGTCGTCCAGCCATCAATAACGACATGCGCGCTTACTTTTGTTCCCTCGCCGATTACTACATTCGGGCCGATTACAGCATAAGGTCCTATTTCAACGTCGCGTCCCAAAATAGCCCCTGGCGAAACGACTGCATTTTCGTGAATTTTGCGAGACATTTTTACAACATTATCAAAACCCATTATTTCCACTCCCAAATAAAAATTAACACCAAAACTACTGCAAATTACATTCGCCGATAATTATCTATTTTTAACCTGTCAAAATTCCGCAAAAACACAGGTTTTCACCCCAATATCTCGCTCTTTCTACAAGTTACTGCTAAATACTGCTTATTTTTAATCTTTTTTATCTACAATGGCAAAAGTAAATTCACCCTCGCAGGCCAGTTTGCCGTCTACAGTGCCTTCGCAGCGGATGATACCCATATTGCCACGTATTTTGGTCACGGTAGCAGTAGTAATTACCTGATCACCAGGCACTACCTGACGGCGGAAACGCACGTTATCGATTTTGCCGAACACAGCTATCTTACCACGATTTTCTTCAGGATAAAGCATAGCCACACCACCAACCTGTGCCATAGCTTCGATTAACATGATTCCCGGCATTATTGGTTCCCCTGGAAAATGCCCTATGAACTGCATCTCATTCATCGTTATGTTTTTCACACCTACAGCGCGTTTCATCGGCTCCAGTTCCAAAATCCTGTCAACCAATAGCAATGGATAACGGTGTGGAATTATCTTCTGAATTTCTCTTGCCTCTAAGGTAATCATATTATTTCTCTCCTTTACTGCGGTAATTTTCAATTTGCCGTGCCAGTTCAGCATTGAAGGCATGGCCGGTTTTCACTGCCACTACATGAGCCTTGATGTGACCCAGCAAATACAAATCACCGATGACATCAAGAATTTTGTGTCTGATCAATTCATCATCAAAACGTGGCGTTGACAACATACCTGTATTGTCAAAAACAACGACATTATCCGTATTGCCGCCGAGACCAAGGCCCATCTTTTTCATCTGCTCTACTTCATGCATAAAGGCTACGGTTCTGGCTGTCGCTATTTCTTTCAGGAAATTTTCTTCCGTTAATTCTATGTCATAATACTGCGTTCCAAGCAGAGGATGCGGATTTATTGAAGTAAAAGAAATGCGGTAACCATCATAAGGCAAAACACATATATACCTATCATCCTGATGCACGGCGAAAGCTCTGTCCAAAGCGTAAACTTTTCTTGGTACTTCCTGCATTTTCCTGCCGGCTGCTAAGATCAGGTCGGCAAAAACACCAGAACTGCCATCAGTAACAGGAGGTTCCGGCGAATCCATTTCTATTCTGCAGTTATCAATGCCCAGCATCGAAAGAGCAGCCATCAGGTGTTCTACTGTAAAAACTTCTGCGCCATTTTCGCTCAGGGTCGTCGCTTTCAGCGTAGAGCTTACATTGGCAGGCTTGGCCGAAATTTCCGGTCTCTCAGGCAGATCTGTCCTGACAAAAACAATCCCTGTGTCAACTTCTGCCGGCAGCATGCGCATATTAACATTTTTGCCAGAATGGAGGCCGATACCGGAATAGATTACCGGCGCAGCCAGCGTTTGCTGGTAAGTTTGCTGCATCGTCAGTTCTCTCCTTTTTTATCTTTATATTTTTTCTTGCCGTCTTTCCAACGGTCATGAACCCAGAACCACATACTTGGATCGCTGATTATTTCGTGCTCTGCAATCAGCATCAGTTCTTCTGTTGGCTTGCGCAGGTCCTGCAGGCGATCACCCGTCTTTTTAGTATAAAGCGGCGGATGAATCCTGATTGTGAATTTCTCATCATCTTCATTATGAATGAAAAGCGGTATCATCGGTGCACCATGAATACGTGATAAAAGTGCCGCCCCTGTCGGTGCCATTGACGGTTTACCGAAGAAAAACACTTCAATGCCATCGGCTCCCGTATCCTGATCATAGAGTACACCAAGAATTTTTTTATCCTTGATGATCCTGTTGATGGCCAACATACTATTCTCGCCACGGTTGTAGGTAATTTTTTGTCCGGTTATTTCTCTATATTCGTTGATAAAGGTATCCATCGCACTGTTATTTTGCTTACGTGCAATAGATAAAATTGGATAGCCCATAAGAGCAACGGAGGCCCCCAAAAGTTCCCAATTACCGTAATGCCCTGTGCAAAGAATAACGCCTTTATCTTGTTTGTAGGCTGCTTCAAGGTATTCTGCGCCTTCGATATTAACGTTTTTGCGAAAATTTTCAGGTGTCAGCGTTGGAAAACGCAATACTTCCACCAACATACGCCCAAAACGACGAACACTGGCTTCCGCAATTTCTTTCGCCCTTTCTTCAGGCACGCCTAAACATTCTTTGATGTTTTCTACGGCCATAGTTTTACGCCAGGCAGGTGTCACTGCCCAGGCAATACTGCCCAAAAGGCCGGCGAACATTTTTCGTATAAATTTCGGTGAATGGCAGAGCAACCAGCTCAACACCCTCATCGCCCAATATCCGAGCATCAGTTACATCCTTTCTCTATCAGAAAGTTCCATGTACCCCTGCATAGAACTTATCGTCACGCATGCCGACTTCGGCTTGCATTAGTTTGCCAACCGGGACAAACATGCCATAGTTGAAGTTATCACCATCATATTCAGCAGCCAGTCCCAGGTTCAGCTTATTGCTATTGACCTTGAATTGCTTCTCCAAGCCGACAAAGCCATCACGAAAACGACCGGTGCCTGTTCCTGCATGCACCTTGATACCCCACGGGCCAGCTTTGCTGATGACTGCATAACCGCTGCGGTCCTTCTCGTCAGTAGCATCCTCAACACCAACAGCAATGGCCGGACTTGCTACAGTTTCCGGCAATATCATGTATTTCGCGCTGTACATGTTATAGTCTTCACCTGCATCTGGTGACCATCTGCTGTAAGCAATCTCGAGGCCAGGCATTACTGCCACATTACCGCCAATAACCTTGTAGTCTTCCGTGTATTGATAAGTTACAGCCGCATGGCCCATCGAACGTACGTAAGCGGATGGTGCATTGATAACACCTGAAATACCGCTCGGCAACGTTCTCGCTTCACAAGCCAAAGGCAAAGCAACTAACGAACCCATAAGTATTGCTGTCAAAAGATTTTTTCTCATAAACACACTCCCAGTAGTTATATCATCTTCTTATTCTTTCTCTTGTAGCCCAGCCAAAGCTTTTTCCAATTCTTTGACTTTTTTCACCAATTTGCTGACACTGCGCAAAGTAGCTTCCTGCTTCAGCCATTCTCTGTGCGGAACAGCTGGGAAACCTGCGTAGAAAGAATTAGACGGTACATCCGAAGTCAGACCTGAGCGCGCTGCAAAAACACAGTTATCGCCAATTTTGATATGACCGACGCTGCCAACCTGACCGGCAAAAGTGACATTGTTGCCGGCTGTAATGCTGCCGGACAAACCAACCTGTGCAACAACGAGACAGTTTTCCCCCAATACGTCATTATGCCCTAAATGCACAAGATTATCGATCTTGGTGCCGGCACCGACAATTGTACTTCCGGCCGTTGCCCTGTCTATACAAGTATTGTTGCCTATTTCAACGTCGTCACCGATAACAACATTACCCACCTGGAGAACTTTGCTGTGTTTGCCCTGCTCGGTAATATAGCCAAACCCGTCACCGCCGATAACTGCGCCGGATTGGATAATTACGCGCTTGCCAAGTTCGCAGCCTTCACGAATTGTAACATTTGGATATATCTTGCAATCTTCTCCTATTTTAACCTGTTTGCCAATGTAGACATGAGGATAAATTACCGTATTATCGCCTATGACAGCTTCGCTGTCGACAACTGCAAAAGGTAAGACAGCAACGTTCACGCCAATTTGTGCTGTCGGCGCTATAGCGGCAAGGGGACTTATTACACGCTCAACATCTTCCGGCCGCCTGAATAAATCCAATAAGCGGGCGAATGCCAGACGAGGATTAGCTACACGGATCACAGGTTTGCCGCTAAAAGGTGCATCCAAAGGGAGGACGAGCGCTCCTGCCCCCGAAGCTGCTGCTGCTTCAATATGTGGCGGCACTGCAAAAGAAATGTCAGAAGCTAGCGCTTCCTCAAGTCCGTTGACCCCTGTAATGACCATTTGCGGTGTCGTCGTTTCCAGTTTTCCTTCAAGAAAAACGGCTAATTCTTGTAATGTTTTTTCCATGTAATAATCCTCCCGATTGCGAAGTTAACTGCACAGGATTGAAAACGAACACCTAAGAAATCTTTCTTAGGTCTGCGCTTGCAATCACTGACAATTTAAGAAAGAAGGGCGGACGCCATAAGCCCGCCCTAACAAACATAGCTTATTTCATATTTTTGAGAACATCATCAGTAACATCGACGCCACCTTGTGGAACGGCATCTTTAATGAGGATTGCACCCAGATTTTTATCCTTGGCGACTTGATTCAAAGCATTGGTAAAGCTTGCTTTTAATTTATTCTGAGCTTCAGACTGCACTAATTGCATTTCTGCGGATTTCTCCTGCATTATTTTTTGTGTTTCTTCCGCAGATTTTCCTTCGGAAGCCTTCATCATTTCATCTTGTGCAGTTTTAGCTTTGGTCATGATATCTTCTTTAATATCTTTGTAAACTGTGCTTTCTGCCTCAATCCTCTGCATATCTACGACACCGAAAGCAGTGTTGCGGCCACCGCAGCCGAGAGCTGTAAGCGCAAACAATAACATTAATACAACAACCAAATATTTTTTCATTAACGATTCCCTCTTTACTCTTGTCTATTTTTTTATTTTTTTAAGCTCCGTGCAAACTTGCTCAGTCAAATCGACAGCCGTAAGATTAACAAGAGGTTTTTTTACCACTAGTATGTCTTTCCTGCCATTCAAAACTTTAAGCAAAGCACTTTGCACATCAGCATCAATTTCTGTGCGCAGGCGGTCATAGTTCTTCTGTTTTAGTTCTACCTGTTTGTCCAGCGATGCGATCAACTTTGCTAATTCTTTCGGTCCCTGCCCTAATTTTTCTTCATCTGTTTTCGCCATAGTAAGCTGCTCGCCAGCTATAGACGATTTCAACTCAGCGGCATAGACACGTATGTTTTCCGCGCTCACGCCTTTCTGGGCTGCAAGCTTTTCGCTGATAATTGTCTGACGCCTTTTTTCGAGGCTGCTAAGCTCATCGTATTGTTTGTTCAGAGTTGCTGCCAATTCCTGTTCTAATGCAAGCCTCTCATTCGGTGCCAATTTAACATTTTCCAGCTTTAACCGCAAATTAAGAATTGGCAGCTGATATGCCTCAAGAATTCTTTCCTGTTCAGGTCCTACAATTTCGTCCGCAGCACGCTTGGCAGCCACTATTGCTGACGCAAACTTTTCCTGTTCCTGAGCTTCTCGTTCTGCCATCCTCGTTGCAAAATCAGCAGCCAGAAAACTTTGCTTACCGCTTTGCTTGATTTCAACCAATTTATTCAGTAAAGCTATCTGTTTTTTACCCTGCTCAGCCTGCTCATTACGAAACTTAACTGCTGTTTCGAGTTCAGCTTTAGCTTTCTGCAAGGCTTCATAATGGGGATGAACACTGCAGGCTTTCTGCCAGTCAATCACGGCTATCTGCTCAACGGCATTCTCTGAGAAGGTACCGCAAGCTGATACCAGCAGACTGACTACCAATATTGTGTAAGCAAGCCAACGCATGATACCCCTCCTCTTAGACGACAGAAAGCCGGGCCAGCTAACCGGCCCGGTAGCAACTGTTTAATTATTTACCGTTTAAGGAAGATCCAACTTCGCCGGTGATGTCAACACCGCCGTAAACAACGAAGCCTTTATCAACAACTATTGATAAGCCTTTTTTCTTGGCTATTTTTTCGATAGCAGCATCAATTTTCTTGTAAATCGGCTCAAGCAGTTCTTTTTGTTTATCGCCCAAGCGTTCTTTTAACTGCATTGCATATTTTTGTTTTTCTTCATTGCTCATGTTTGCGCTGTTGTTATCAAATTCTGTTTTAGCATTTTGCTCTTCCTGCTGCATGGATGTTCTATATCCAGCCATATCAGGGCTCTGTGCTACCAACATCTGATAATTTACTACACCGACTGCAGAATCCGCTGCAGCTGCTGAAGCAACTCCGCTGAAACCGCTCTTAGTAAAGGCCATGCCGAATACGCTTAAAACAAAAACGGCCGCAACTGTCAAAGAAATAAGTTTAACAGTTTTTTTATCGGCTAATTTTCTCATCATGATTATCCCTACTCTCTTCTAAATGGATTTTTGGTACACCTAACAATTATATCAGTACTGGCAAAATCTTTCAACTTTTCCTACAAGTTACCAATTAACGTCTAACTTACAAGTGATATTGTCAAGCAAGCACAAGCAATTTTGTCTATATATAGGGCAATGGTTAAAGAGTTCCTCTGGACCATTCCACACGCGTTAAACGGCCGCAATAAATTCGGCCGAACGTAGAGGAAGGCACCACAAGCGCCCTATTCGGTTGCTTATGCTGCATAAGTTTGAAATATCAATCTTAGTGCTGCGCGCAGGCGCTGGCAGTCGATTGGTTCAAACTTAACTCCCGTCACTTCTTTAATCCTTGCCTTTTTCGTCACACGTAAAAAACATTTTCGCTTGCACTTAACGTTATTCTACAAGTTACCAATTAAACGCAAGTAGGGCTTGTCGTTTGAGTACACATATTCCACGCTTAAAAATTCGTGAATACGGAAGCGTGCTCCAAACTCGTTGACGTTCGTGCCAGAGAAATGTTCTGCCCTGAGCCGCCATTTCGGCGATATGTCATATTCCAGACGATAATTATTATCATGGTCGGAAACCCTTCGCACATAAGCAACAGTGGTTTTACCATTACGGTGCGCTAACCCAGGAGCGAATTCCCATTCCATCTCATCCAGTTCAACAGAAAACTCCGCAAAAAGTTCGTCATCATCTGAAATATACTTACCAAAATGTGCTCTGCCCGAAAGATTATTTTCGGAGCGTCCACTGTCTCCATAGCCTTCGAACCAAATCTTATACTTATCGGCTTCCATTCTTATTTCCACCGTTGTCTCCGTATCAGGAGTTATGGTTACCGTTGGTTTCAAGGAATAAAGACTGACGACCTTCTCCTCATTAACAGCGGCCAAAAGACGGTCTTCGAGCTCTGCTCTGTGCTTTTTTACAAACTCAACAGGCAGCCCTCTTAATTCATCGGCCTTTTCATGCAGACGTTCTTTAGTCTTCAAGAAAAGAATGTTTGGCACTGTTTCTGACAAAAGCTCAAATTGGACATCATGCACTGTTTGCCCGACTGGATAAACAATAACCTGCGCCACAACCTTTTTGCCCTGCTGGCTGAGATCAACAGATGCTCTGAATTCCGGCAGCATCGTCTCCATATCTTGTCTGACCTTCTGCCGTAAGACACCGCCGGCCCAGTCAACAGCATCAACAGAAGCCCCTCTTACTGTCCTGACAATTCTTGCTTTTAGTTCAGGCATCTTTGCCAGCAAAACTTCAGACATCGACTGATCAATGCCGGAAAATTCCAAGTCCACCTGCACATCGTTTACCACATCCAACCAAGGAGATAATTTAAAAACTATTTCTGCAGCAGGACCCAGCTTAATAATGGTTTCTTCGACCTTGTAACCGGTAAGTGCCCGCTCACCCACTTCACCCAGAAGCCTGGCGTAGTCATTTTTAACCGGTTCAATCTGAGCTGTATCCTTTTCCAAAAAAAGTTGTTCGGCAACAATCTGCATACTGGCCGTCATTCTTTCTACCAACGCCTGACCAGTCCTGCCCGTACTATCGACAACACTTACTTTAACATGCGCGATAGTTTCGGCGGAAGCGGCTTGCGGCGCGAGCAGCAAACAAAAACAAAACAACATTAAGCTGGCAAACCCGCTTTTACTAATCCGCAATGTTTCCCGACCTCCCCGCCGTTACCTACTTAGCCTAGAATTGGCCGCCAAAGCTAAAGTGGAAGCGACCGCCGTCTTCGCCAATACCATAGTCGAGGCGCAATGGCCCTAATGGCGAATTAATGCGTAAGCCAACGCCATAACTGTATTTCATCAAACCAAGATCAAAAGCGTCTTCGGTATTTTTATCCCAAGCGTAGCCTGTATCTGTGAAGAGAACTCCCTGCACCTTCTTCATCAAAGGTACCCTATATTCCAAAGTGCTTCTTAGCATGCTGTTGCCCTTGAACTGGTCATCCTTATACCCACGCAGGCTGTCAGAACCGCCAACCGCAAATCTCTGGCTCAGTGGCATCGTACCATCGGCATACCCAGCGCCAATCATGAAGGCCAAAACATCTTCACTGGCACCCATCCGATAGTAATATCGCAAGTCAGCCGAATATTTAGTGAAGTCAAAATCACCGCCCAAGCCAGCCCATTCAATTGAATAGGAATTGCGTTTTCCTTCATGCGGATCATTAACATTATCACGAGAATCAAATGCACGTGTAAAACCAATGCTGCGTGTAGTACCGAAATTTTCACTACGGCGCTGGTCTTGCAGTGTTAAGTCATCCGGCACTTCAAAATACTGCTCTGCATCTTCATAGCCGTCTGCTACACCTTTGTAAATATCTTTACGGTTCTTTAGAGTCAGGTAGTTAACAACGTATTCGTTATTAGTTCTGCGGCTGAAAGTCAATTCCTGACCGCGGCGCTGTTTGTCATAACGTGCTATTTCATTGCCATCATGGTCGTAGTCAGCGTATTCGTTGGTCATATCATAAATAGACAATCCCACACTTGTTTCTTTGTCATCAAGCCAGGGTTTTGTATAACTGAATTCATAGTTCTTATTATTTGAACTATCACCGCCGAATTCCCAGCGTACATTGACCTTGTCGCCGGTACCGCGGAAATTCTTGTCGCCAACAGAGATCATGCCCAAGAAACCATCAGCGTCGCTGTAACCGGCGCCGATACCAAAGGTACCAGTATTCATCTCAACAACTGTAATCTCCACATCAACTGCGTTAGGAGCTTTGCCAGGATTTAACTTAATATTGACATCCTCAAAGTAGCCAAGATTATAGATGCGCTGCATGCTGCGGCGAGCGTCCTTACTATTGAATGGCTGACCCTTTTTCAATTTCATTTCCCGGGTAATAACATAATCTTTGGTTTTGGTGTTCCCTTTGATTTTAAAATCTTCGACGATACCTTCATTGACTTTCACGTATAATTCGCCGCTTGGCAGCACACGTACATCGGTCACACGAGCTAGTATATAACCCTCTTTTGAATATTCGGCTTCAACTTTGCGAACCTTTTCATTAACATCCTTTAAATTAATTATCTTGTCTTTAGGCAAATCAATTATGCCTTTTATTTTATCAGTGCTTACTTTTGTATTGCCTTCAACCACCAGTGTTTTAAAAACAGGGTTCTCCATTACATGGTAGGCAACCTGCACGCCTTCCGGTACTTGTTTGTATTCAGGCAGAATATCGTAAAACCAGCCAAGTTGGTAGACTGCGTGTAAATCAGCGGCAATCCCGTCCTTCGTAAACTCCATACCAGGTTTTACCTTTAGTGCATCCATTATTGCGTCATGATTACCGTGCTTGTCGCCCTCGATAGTAATCTTGGTGACCGTTTGGCCTACATAAGAATTAACTTCTTCTGCTGATGCAATCTTGATATTGTCCTTAGTACCCTCCTGGAGTGCAGCAGCTTCTGTCGGCAACAAGGTATCCGTTACTTTCTCTGTTGGTTTAGCAGAATCGGTATTTGTTTCTTCGGCATATACCGGCAGAGTAACAAGCAAAGTTGCCGCCATTCCCATAGCTATTGGTCGCCATATTTTCTTCTTTTTCATAACGAGCCCCCTGTTAATTAGAATCATTCAAGGTCTTTCTTGCTGTCCTCACGAGATTCCTCACTTCATTTTCAGGAACCTGTAAAACCGCTTTTTCAACTTGCTGCGTTTTTTGTGGCAAAACTTTAGTATCTTCTTTTATTATGGTTTGTGCTTTTATGTTTTCCGGTACACTTGCTGCTAGAGAGGTGGACCTGGGAATTTTCTTGTCATCCGGTGCAATTATACTTTGTGCGGCAACAACATTCGCAGGCGTTGGCGGCACAGAATTTCTGGCCCAAAACCAACCACCGGCTCCCGTCAAAACCAGGAGAAAAGCTGCCATGGCAGCTAACCTTTGGCGTGTCCAAGTGGCCGCAAAATCACGTTTTTCGCGCAAATGCTGCATTTCTGCTTCCGCCAGCATCAGATCCAATTCACCGCGCATATCATTGTTGCTGCGAAAACTGTCCTCAGCATTTTTCAAACTATTACGCACTTTCCTGATGTGGTCACACACATTTTTAATATTGCCGGGCATAATGCTAACTCCTTTCTCTAAACATTAATCATACTATTATATAATCACAGATTATCGAAAAATTTAATCCTTGAAAATTAGTGATTTCCGCCTATTTTTAGGCATTTTTACGCTTTTTCATCAGAATATCTAGGCAATAACACTCTTTTTCTCCAGCTAGCTCTATTTTATTTCCGCCATTAAACGCGAAAGCATACCACGCACACGCCTGACAGCTTTCTTCTGCAGACGGTAAATATGGCTGGGAGTAACATTAATGTCTGCTGCCAGGTCGCTGGCTGACTTGTCGAAAAGATAAATGCCGGACAAGACTTTCTGTTCATTGGCAGAAAGTCTGTCCATAGCTTCCAGCACTTTGCCGGAGAGAAATTCCCGCTCAGCATTTTCATCAGGCGACAATTCATTGGAAACCAAGCATTCCGCCCAGGAAATACCACTGCCCTCAATAGTCTCACTATCCAACGATAAAGTTTTTTTGCCATATTCACGTTCTAAATAATCGAGCATCCTGCCCCTGATGCGGTGCACGGCAAAAAGGCTAAAAGCGACGCCTTTTTGATAATCATACCGTTCGGCGGCTTCCAGCAATCCGACCGTTCCCTCCTGGATAAGTTCACGCATCTGAACTTCCGGAACACGGAACCCGGTTGCCACCTTAAAGACCAGCGGCTGGTAAGAACTGATCAAACGGTGATAGGCATCTTCACTGCCTGCTGCGCTTGCACGCCACAGCTCAAGTTCCTCTTCCCGTGACAGCAATTTTATTTTTTTCAGTTCTTCCAGATAGCTGTTCAGCACGTCGTACTCCTTATCACCTAGAATGAAATATGGTACTCTACACCATACCATTTTTTATTTTCTTCATCAATCGCAAAATTAAGCGTTATATTTTTGTTTAGCTCATACTGCGTGAAAGTATCGTGATACTGGCCATCCAAACTTGTCGCATAGCCAACGAGAACATTGTCGGTGACATACTTGCTTGCCAACACATTATATTGTTCTTTTTCTTCCTTAGTGAATTCACTGGAATCCTTGGCATTAATTTCAAAGCCGATCCCCGTTGCAGTATTGCCGCTGTAGACACGGAACTGGTCAAGATTGAGGTCTTCCTTGAAGAGTGTTTCCACGTCTCTCAGGAATGTCATCTCAATACCGACATCCAGAAGTGCCTGCAAATCCTGTGTTTCTAAACCATTGCCGCCTGCGCTGGTGCCGGTACTATAGCTTTTCAGCGTCAGCATCCTGAATAATTCCTGCTGGCTCAGTGGTGGATCGGAAGTCAAATGCAGTTCCATCTGGTCGAGAGGACCATCAATCTGCATATTCACATTATAACGTCCGAATTTAGTATAGGAATCCAGATTAATCGTTGGCAGAACCGAACCCGGTGTCGGGAATCCGGCCGTTGCTTTCCTGATTTTGAAAGGAGTCCTTAAATAACTGACGGTTCCCTTTGTTGCGACCAGCGATCCATCCACATTAGTATACCTCGTACTGCCCATAATATGCAAACCACCTGCCAGCCACAGGTCATAAAGATATTTGTTGTAAAGATGAATTTCCGGTCCCAGTTCTATTTTGACGTCTAACCCTATATTGGTAGTACCAGGCTGTATCTCCGGAATCGTCGGCATATTGATAAGGACTTTATCCAGACGTACTTCGCTAGCAATATGCGGTCTGTTGCGCTCGTGTGTTACGGTAGCCTTACCATTGATCGTACCACTGAAAAGTGGTGAAACTATTTCCACATTATCAGCTTTCACATCCAATTGATAAGGAGTGCTGTCACCGTCGAGCAAGGCAAAAGTACCATTAGCATTTAATCTGCCGGTTGGGCCGATTTTAGCTGACATTTCTTCCAAGCGAACTCTACGTCCTTCAAATTTCACAGCCATTTTTAAATTCTCAATCAGGGTAGACATTTGTTTCAATTTGACCGTACCATTATTTATATTGAAACTGCCGTCAACAAGTGGTTCCTCAAGAGTACCTGTCAGCATCAATCCGCCACTCGTCTCTCCGCTGCCGCTTTCTACATTCTTATTAATCATTGGTAAAATGGCCAGGTTAGCATTATCCAGCTTGACCCTGATTGACATCTGCGCATCCGGATTTCTGCGGTCTTTCTTTGCCCGGAAGAGATCTTGCGGCACGGAGCCATAAGCACTGGCTTTGTAGATGTCTTTCTGAATGTATAGCTGCTCAATATTATAGAGGTCATCGCGCAAAGTAAACATACCATACAGGTTATCAAAAGTACTATCTGCTATTTGTCCCTGGCTGACTGATAAAGAAGCATTGGCCGCAGGGTTTTCAATAGTACCGCTGACCTGGGCTGCAAAACTCATTTTGCCGCCAAAATCAATCGGTGCTTTAATGAAAGCATTAACTACAGAGGCATCGGCCTCACTACAGAAGGCATCCAGTGCCAGATCACGGTTCCTGAAATCGACAGTGCCCTGCGCTGCCAGAAAACCGCCTTTTTCTTCGTCTATACGTACTTTAAGTATATTGAGAATATCTTTGTGAATGAAAACATCAAAAACAGCAGAGGGATAACGAATGCCACGGATACTGCAGTTGCGAATCTGACCGCCGACGCTTATACCAGTACCTTTGCCTTCCTTATTGACAATAATGCTGCCGTCCAGATCACCTGCTATGTCATAATCCTGCCCGGCTAAGGCGAGCAGCGATTTCATGTTACCGCCCTTAACCTCGATATTGCCTTGTAAAAGAGCATCGGTAAAATCAATCAGCATATCTATGCCAAAGGAACCTCCACCTTGTCTGGCACTTCCTCTGAGATTATTTACCTTGCCGGCCGAACTTTCCAGATTGCCTTTAATATCCGTAAATTCCTGACCATTGATAACTACACTGTGAGAATCAAGTTCACCTGTAAAAAGCGGTACTGATATAGTTCCTTTTAGCTTACCGTTCAGGTCAACCAGACCGGAAACTTTCACTTTGTCCGGTATCGCTAGTCTCTTCAAATCGATTTTGCTGGCATTCATCACAAAATCGAGATTCTTATTCTTATCAACGGTACCATCAAGGTGAACTTCAGTCTGCAAAGCATGAATAACAAAGTTTTTGAGATGCAGATTGCCTTCCATTACGCTGTACTCGCCAACAGCATCATCCAACAGATATTTATTCAAACTACCTTCGTAAAAATTCATTTTGCCGGCTATTTCAGGATTTGATATTTTGCCTTTCACAGCAACTTCATTGTCCAGATTGCCTGTCAGAGCTACATCAGGCGCGATAGCGGCAACCAAAGGTTCAACCCTGATCCCTTTGGTTAAAACTTTCAGATTGACAAAAGGCTCCTCACTGCCAAAGTCAACCCAACCATTAATACTATGTTCACCTGCCGGCATTTTTACAGCAAGTTCATCGATTTGCAAACGCTTATTCTGCCAAAGAAAAGACCCATGTGCGTCAGTAATTTTTTGTTTCATAATTTCACCTTCGGTTAATCTGGCAGTACCGTTAACCTGCGGTGAAGCCTTAGAACCGCTGACAACGAAAGAACCCGTTAACTTACCGTCTCCTTCTTGTCCGGCCAAAGCCAAAAATGGCTGCAGCGGTAAGTTAGCAATACGTGCCTGGGCAGCAATATTACCGTCGCTGATGCTACCCTGCGCCACTAGTGAGCCGTCATCGTTGCAGTAACCCGAAAGGTTATTAATAATTATATTGTTCTTATCATAATCAATATCCAGCCGGAAATCTCTGAATATATTATTGCGCCAAGTCAAGGAGGCCATCTTAGCTACAGCATTAATTCTGCCTTGCCCATCCTTAATTTTTCCCGAGAGAGCGACATCGCCTGAAAGAACTGCGTGCTCACTATCTATGGCAGCTAAACCTGCAACATCGGCATTGTCAAACTCCAGCGCCGCAGAAAAATCGCCTTCATTAGCTTCGTACTCACCAAAAAGAAAAATGCCGCCGCCGCTATATTCAGCCTTAGCCCCAGGTATTACTATCTTACTGTTCTGTGCCGAAATCGGCAGACGAATATGCGAGAAGGTCTGTCCGTTAAACTCCATTGCCTCAGCACTAAAAACGCCATTGGCACTGAAATCTTTCTTGGTTCCGTTTAAAGTCAGCGAACCTGATACTTTGCTATCAACAGGCGAAGAAGACAAAGCATTTTTCAAATCAAAAGCAAACAACTCAACAGAAAGGTCTTCAGCAACTGGCTCATCAATATCACTCAAATCCAGTTTGCCATTAAGCCGTCCTTTTTCACCGTTAGCCGTAAAATCAAGATTAACTGCTTCGACAACCTTTTGATGGAAAGACACCTTACCGTTCAGTACTATCGGTAATTTTTCTTCCTGGTAAGTTGCAATCGCGGCAACATCTGCCAGGAAACCTGCACCTTCTAAGGAAACGTCCTTGCCGTCACCAGACCAACGCAAATTTAAATCCTTAACAGAACCCTTCATTTCTTCTATCCCCAGATAACGTTTTGCCAAATCACTAAATGGTTCAAGAGCAAAATGTTCTGTTTTCAGAAACAAGTTACCTTTAGCTTCGGTATTAACAAGGCCGCTGATCTTCCAGCTTTCCTCTGCATAAGCAAGTATGAAATTAAGGTCATAATCAGGATTGGCCCCTGCATCGATACTGCCATCAACACCAAAATTCCATTTTCCGAAAGGTGTAACTACTTCACTGCGCCCGCCATTAATACGTACGATACCAATAAATCTGCTCTTTTCCTTTTCTCTTTGCTTGATAACGTCTTTCACATTCCATTGCTCTTTTTCATCCATTTGCAAATGGAAAACAGGCTGGTTAACATTTATCGTGTTAACAGCCTTAATGGGATCCGCTTGCATGATTCCTTGCAAAAAATTGAAACTAACTGTAATAGATGGCGCAGATGCTACCAGCTTACCATTTTTGTCAAAAATTGCAACGTCATCTGCCTTCAAGCTAAGAGAATCAGACACATGCAAAGCACCGATATTAATTTTTCCATTAACGTATTCCGCCGCTGTAGTTTGCACCAGCGGTATCATCTGTTGTAAAAATCCAGGCATAAACAGGCGCAAAACAGCAAAATAGCCCAACAACAGTGCTGCAAATATCAGGAAAACAGCCTTTGCTTTCGACATGAATTTTGCCCCCATGATCTATAGTCGCTCTTTACACAAAACTTATCGGGTATGTATTCGACACTGCAAACCTTCTTCCCTGCCCAACAAAAAAATCACACAAAAAATTCACAAAAAAACTGCTATGGAAAAACCATAGCAGTATAGTAAATAAAAACAATAATCAGCTTTGGCGTACCGGTACACCCATAGCTTTTGCCAGAGCAGCGCTGGAAGTATTGTAGTCATACAAAGCTTGTACATAATTGTTCTTGGCTTGTGTAAGTGCAACCTGTGCATCCATAACGTCGATGTTCGTGCCAACGCCAGCCTGGTATCTCAGTTGTGAAATTCTGTAATCTTCTTCAGCTGAATCAACAGCGACTTTAGACGTGGCAATACGTTTTTCAGCTTCGCGCAGACTTAAATAGCTATTGCGAACGTCCAACTGCACTGAGTCTTTCGTCTGGCGATAAGTTTCTTCGGCTTTATATAAGCTGGCTTCAGCAGCATTAACCTTAGCGGCAGTTACGCCAGAGTCGAAGACATTCAAACTTACGCCAATAGTAGCAGTCCAGTTTTCGTTATCATCACCGGGCCAGTCACCGGAATACCATTTGTTTGAGGCACTGGCAGAAACCTGTGGCATATAGCCGGATTTAGCCACTTTAACCCCAGCTTTAGCAGCTTCGACACTAGCCTCAGCCTGGAAAAGTTCCGGGCGGTTTGCTAAAGCAAAGGTTATGCAGTTGTCCATCGGATTATTATATTTACTATATTGGAGGCTCTCAGTCACCTTTAGCTCAGTGCCATGAGGCAAACCAATGATATTATTTAAATCAGCTACTGCCAAATCATAAGCATTCTGTGCTTTAATCAATGTCTGTTCAGCATTAGCAAGCTCTACCTGGCTGCGCAAGACATCGACCTTGGCAACAACGCCGACATCATATTGTGCCTGCACATTCTGCAGATGAGCACTCAGCCGGTCTACCGATTCCTTACTCAGCTTGACAGTATCAATAGATTGCAGCACATTGAAGTACCCATTAGTAGCGGAAAGCTTGACTGCCTGGTAAGATTCGTCAACACCGTATTCGCTGGATTTGTAGTTTTGAACAGCCTGTTCAATAGTACCACTTAGCTTGCCACCGGTGTAAAGTGGAATAGACGCTGTAAAACCATTGCTAAAAGTATTATCCGGTCCCGACTGACTGCTTAATAATGGATTAGGATCATAATAGCCGCCTCGAGAAGAGCTGTGGCTATAGTCGATACTAACCCAGCGCGAAGCTTTTGCTTCATCCTTCTGTGCCTTGGCAACTGAGCTCTCTGCTTCAGAGATCTTAACCGTAGGATTGGTTTTCAGCGCCATCTCAATGGCCTTATCCAAATTAATTTCCACTGCTGCGGCAAACGCGGTCTGAGCGGACATCAGGCCAAGCACGATTGCTGTCACGAGCACTTGTCTGCTTTTCTTATATTTAAACATTTCTCTTCCTCCTATGATAAAATTGACTGCCTAGTCAATACTAGTAAATTATATAAATTTCTGCCAGGAAAGTCAACTCCCAGCCAAAAATCAATCTAAAAGCAATACATCTGGAACGTCAATCACTGGGTTAAGAAGCGACGGGCCTGCTATACATCAGCGACGGCCTGCTTCGCTGGCGAATTGTCGCGTGTGGAAGGGGCCTGAGGAGCTCTTTGCCCATTGACGATACTTGCAGAGCCAAGATATCTCGACTAGGCTCGACATGACACTCCGAGACAACCAGCATCAGTTTCCAACTCTACATTAAAAATAAGTGCGAATGCCGACATAGGCATTGTCCGAACCTCGCCCTGTTACATCCATGCTTTCACCAACCAAAGATAAATTCGGGCTGAACATATACTCACCGCCAACTTTAACCTTCGTTTCATCAAAATCGTAGACATCAGAAAAAAGCTTTAAAGAATTATTTACCCTGTAGTCTAAGCCGACGCCCAGCTTACCTTGTGTTGCGCCCAGCCGCAGGGAAAAATCATTAATATCACGGCCAAATTGCAGGTCAAGCTTATTGCCGCCACCCATATCATGAGCGCCAAGATAGATGAATTTGTCATCTTGTGGTCGTAATGTTACGCCCATATTAGTCAGCCAGTCGCTGTTTTTTTCGTTGTAAAGTGCTTCTGTCTGAAAACGTGCTGTTTCTAATGTTGTCAGCATCCTGTTAGCTTTTTCGCTTGTTTCTTTAGCATTTTGTAAAGTTGTGCGCAAGTCCTTTTCCGTTTTGGGGTCTGTAACAACTTTCTCCAAGGTGCCTGTCATTTTTTCGACACGTGCACTGGCAGTAGCCAGATTCTGAGCCATCGCTGCCAGATCTTTGCCGCTCTGGCCATTATTATCAGCACCTGTCATGATACTATCCATATGCGTTGCTACGCTGTTCATGCGTTCCGCCATCTGACTAAGCTGTCTGATCATGATAGTCATATCCTTCTGATTATCGACTGCCGTCTCCGCCATGACTCTGCTGAAAGTATTGAGGTTAGTACTGATATCGCGGGCATTCAGGAAACCATCACGCATGGATTTCTGAACTTCTTTATCACCAAGCACATTATTCAGTGCATCGGCAATGCCTTCCACCTTCTCAAGAACCTTGGTTGAAGATGCCATAAAGTCATCAAGATTCGCGCCAATTGAACCCGAAACTTCTTCGTCCGGTTCAATGTATCTTCCATCTATCTTAGCAGGCGGCACAATAGTAACATATTTCTCTCCCAGTATACCATCAGAACCGATAGAGAAATTGGACCCATGCGGTATCCTGATTCCCTCTTTTATTTTCAAAATAGCGTGTACCTTAGTTCCTTCCACATTGACAGCCCTGACGGTACCTATATCTACACCGGCATAGCGAACTACATTGCCTCCCTTGAGTCCGCCTACCTGGTCATAAAGTACAGACATTCTATAGCCTCCGCCGGCAAAGGAAAAAGTACCCAAGAAGGATATAATTGCCATGAAAATAGCAAGAGCGCCCAGCGCTACCGCCCCTACTTTAACTTCACTGGTTCCTTTCATCCTTTGGTTTGCCCCCCTTCTCTATCCTGCAACATATTCTGCCCATTAATAAATTTTTGTAAAACAGGATGTGGATTATTCCGCATCTCCTCAACAGTACCTATTGCTGCAATCCGCGTTTCGTACAAAAGAGCAATTCTATCAGCTACTTTTAAAACAGAGTTCATATCATGTGTCACTAAAATAGAAGTTACCCCCATACTTTCCCGCGTCTTCACTATCAGATCATTGATGTTCTCTGACATAATCGGATCCAACCCGGCTGTCGGTTCATCATACAGGACTATTTCCGGTTGCAGGGCTGTTGCCCTGGCCAGGCTAACCCTTTTTTTCATACCGCCGGAAAGTTCAGCCGGAAAGGCAGCCTGTGTACCTGGTAAGCCAACCTGTTCCAATCTTTCCGCAACAATCTTCTGAATTTCTGCCTCACTCAGTTCCGTATGCTGACGCAGACCAAAAGCCACATTCTCGCCAACTGTTAAAAAATCAAAAAGGGCAGAGTACTGGAAAACCATGCCCATCTTCTGGCGCATAGCATTCCACTGATCTTCATCGAATAAACTTACGTCCTCCCCATTGATAAGTATCTTACCTCCGGTTGGTTCCAATAAACCTATAAGCAAGCGCAGGATAGTGCTTTTGCCGCTGCCGCTTGGTCCTATAACCGCCAGCGTTTCGCCCTTCTGTACTGTAAAAGAAACTTCATTCAAAATTTCTTTCTTACCAAAGGCCATATTAACTTGTTGAAATTCAATAACATTGTCAGACACTTACTTACCTCCGCTGACGAAAAGGATTATAGAAAGAAAATAATTGCTGATAAAAATCAGAATAATTGATAAAACAACAGCTGCTGTTGTTGATATACCTACTCCCTCGGCACCTTGTCTGGTATGCAGACCTTTATGGCAGCCAACAATTGCTATGATTGCGCCAAAAACAGCAGATTTGATCATACCGCTAATCAGATCAAAGGGCTCCATAAAAACTTTAATAGAATTGGTATAGGTAAAACTGCTGATATCAGCATAGTTAGTTGCTACTATCCAACCGCCTATGCTGCCTATAGCATTAGCGAATACTACCAGAATTGGCAGCATCACCACCGCTGCCAAAAAACGCGGGACAACAAGGTAAGTAGTAGGATTAGTTGCCATAACACGCAAAGCATCAATTTGTTCAGTTACTTTCATTGTGCCTATTTCTGCTGCGATTGCTGCTCCTACACGGCCTGCTACGACAACACCTGTCAGAACAGGTGCCAGTTCACGCCCCATAGCAATGGCTACAACACCGCCAACGGAAGAAGACGCACCAAAACGCACGAATTCTTTTGCTGTCTGCATGGCTAGTACCATGCCAGTGAACATGATAGTCATCAGCACTATCGGCAATGAATCAGCGCCTAATCTGGCCATTTGCCTGATGGTTTCGCGCATATTGGCATACCGCAGCCTGATGCAGGTATCAATGAACAAAATTACAATTCTGCCTGTGCTCGTACAAAGACGCAGTATCATTCTGCCTAAACGCTCGCTTAAAGCTGTCAACACGGTATTATCCCCCATATTTCAACCTTATAATTAAAAAAATAACCACTACATGGGTATAATTCAAGATAAAAAAGAATTTACCTGCAATTTGCTGGCATCCTTTGTGAAAAAACTGTGATACCCCTAAAGAATATCACAGTTCTTTATTGCTTCCAATCTTACCGGACGACTTGCACAGTAACTTCAGTTTCGCCGTCAACTATAAAATCAACAGGGTATTTCTGCTTGGCCTTGCTGCCTTTGAAGAGCGCCTTAACAGTCATAGCTGGTTGTTCATCGGCAGCTTTGTCACTGCCCTTGGTTTGCACTGCAGCAGACGTATTAGGCATTACATCGATAATAATTTCGTTATTTTTATCATAATCCTTAAAATCTTGCAAGAAATCGTTCAATGTCTTTTTATCATCCTGTTTCGGTACAGCATCCGCTGACTGCTGCTTTTGTAAAACAGTAGCCAACCAAGCTGAAGATCCGCCGCCGCGAACAATCAGTGACATCGGCCCGGCTTTACGATTAGCCGGTACTTTAAAGTCAAACGTTTTAGTAAATTTAGCACTGCGGTAAGGTTGGAATTCTACTTCCACAGTAACATTATCGCCGGGTTTTACCTGTCCATTCAGCACATTGACACGTGTAATCTCTGCAACATCGCACCGTGAACTGGCTTCAATATCAACATTAACATCAAAAAGAGTAACTTTTTCAAATTTATTGTTCATCAACAGGTCACCGATATAAACAAGTTCGCCGTTAATAGCCTTGGCCAGACTGGTTGGATTATAAAACATATTTTCTCTTGTTACTGTAATTTCACCACTGTTTTCACCACGCGCGGAAATGCGGAATCTTACCTTTGCTGTTCCGCCGCCGTTGCGATCAGTCGTCGCACTGACAGTATTAAAACAAACGGCATCAAGCATCAGCGGTACGAGTGCTTCATCAGTGACCATCTGGACTGTTGCACTCTTATTAATCCCGCGGTCCATATCCGTCACCGATACAAACATAGGGATAATATGCGGATATTGCTTTATTTTACCGGCAATGCCGGCTGCTCTGTCTTGTGTAATAGCGCCGACTGTATTGCCTAGAGCTCCTACCTTGTAAGAACTCTCAACGTTGGGGATTGACGCAAAAATCCAGGCATTGGTCATAAAATAATCAGCATCACCGCGCTGCAGAAATGGGTGTCCAAAAGCCAGAATCCTGCCCTCGTCATCCATCCAGGTTACTGTACCGATAGCTCCGAGTCTGATGTCACCGCGAATAAGTTCGACACCAACCGAGCTGCCCGGTTCCAACTGTACATTGTCAATTTCTCTCTGTCCAGAAGGGACTGCCAATGGTTTCAAATCCAATGCTGCCAGTTTTTCCGTAAGATACTTCATGCCTTCAGCCGTAAAACCGCTTGCCATGAGCGGAGTATTTTTTGGCAAAAAAGCCGAAGGACGTGGATCAGTTTTTTCAAACATTGCCAACATTTCTTCAATTGGTGTTAAAAAACAATAATCGGGATCAGAAAAAGCCTTGCCGTAGGCAACGGCGCCAGCCAAGCGACCATCAATGTAAACAGGACTGCCGCTCATACCCTGAGCTATGCCGCCCGAACGCTCAATCAGATTACCTGACGCTTTAACCAATATGCTGTGCCCTTCTGCTTGTGAGCCGGTAACACCAAGAATTTCAACATCAAATGTTTCAATGTCAGCCCCCTTAATTACCGTTTTTGCTATGCCATGCATGCCGGGACGCAGTTCATCAACGGTAATGATTGGCGTAGCCGCCGAAACTGATTGTGCAAATATAAGTAATAAAAGCAAAAGAAATAATGGAAAGTGTATTTTTCTCATAATAACCTCATAATGTTCAAAAACCGACGCACAACAAAGCGCGCCGGTTTTTTATTTCCGCCTCATTAAGGCTTAATCTTTACTACAACCTGTCCGGCAGTAATTTCAGAGCCTGGAACAACCAATACCTCGACAACTGTCCCATCGATGCTGGCTCTTGCAGCCGGTGCATTGCCGGCAAAGGTTTTCACCATCACAAGAACCTGTCCTTCTTTGACCGCCGTTCCGACTGTTACAAGGCCATCGGCAACTACTGTGCCGTTCAGACTGCTGACCTGAGCTACAGCGGAAGCATTACTTCCATTTGCTTGTGCTGCCGGTAACGCAGCAGCGAAAAACACTAAGCCCACTAACATTAATATAGTAACAAACTTCATGTGGAATTTTTCTTTAATAAATACCATCAGGACGCCCTCCTTCCATACTTAAGAGCCATATACCTAGTTTAATTATAATATGGCCGTTCTACTTTGGCAAGGTGCCTAATTGCGAAAAACGCCCAACCCTGCGCGGACTGGCCGTTCAGATCCGTCTGAAGGGTTATTCTTAACCTCTTTGTTCAGAACCATTTCGCTGGAACCTCCGCCATCAAAGTTCATTGCATCCTGGGCACCCAGCTTAACCATATAATCAGCCAATTCGTTGAGGGTAAGCCCTGCACTCGTCTCCGAACGTCCTTCAGCAACAACAAGCAGTATACCGCCGTCAGCTTTTAGTCCAATCGCTGTCCTTGGTGCTTTACCAACGGCAATATCAGCCGGGAATTTTTCTTTCTCTGCCGTTACAGACACTTTGCCATTGCTGACAAGCAAAGGCCCAGCGCCGATTACGTACTTAGCCTTATCTGCTTCCTCCTGTTCCAGAGTTTGCCGGATTTCAACAGTACTGCCGATTTTTAAGGTTTTCAGAAATTCCGCGCTGCGGCCATGACCTGATAGCACTATACTGCCGGGACGCAACGCTAAATTACCGTTAAGGCCTATTTCTGTTACTTTGCCGCGCTCGATTCGTACTTCCCTGCCAAATTTATTGGTGGCGGTACTTTGGCCAAAAAAACTGTTGTAAAGAATCAGATCACCTGCCAGCCTTTCTCTGTTGATACCGGTTATCGCTGCTGTTTTCCCGCTTCCGGCTGCGGCCTGTCCTTCGTAATACAGATCCGGCATAATTTTAGCTTTACCTGTCTGGTCAATGACGAGCGCCGTGCGCGGTGTGAAATCACAGGAAACCCATTCATTATTAATTTTCAAATTGCCGACAATCCATTTAGAGTTATCAAAATATGAAGAGTTGATGGCGGCAAATGCACCAGCCTGCTGTGCAGCAGCAGAAAGGCGCCCTTTGTCGATGGTCCCTGCCTTGCCTAAAATCGGCCGCAGTTCATATGTACCTTTTGGCGACACCTCCAGAACATGCAGCCAGACAGGTTTGTTTCCTTGATAATCACGCCATGATATGTAGCGCATATCCTTATCTATTTCAGTAATTTGTTTGCTAATTACATATCTATAGAAATCAATAACCAGCCGATTTGGTGCTTTCAGCACAAAAACCTTATACGAACCCGGCGTATTTGACAGATCAACGGATAGTTTTGCCTTGCCTTGGCTGTTTTTTTGCAGCGTAACTTTTTTAACCAGGTCGCTCTTAGGCGTTAGAATGTTCTCCTGCTTAATATTTGCATCCAGATTGATATTAAGCTGACTGCCGGACAACGCTTCCGAATATTTCGGCAGTTCATCCAAGTCAAGGACAATCCTTGTTTTGTCGATATAGGTGCCTGCACGCACATTGTTGATGACAGCTGCCTCAGATGATCCTGATATGAAAATAAATGCTATAAATAATAAATAAGATAATAATCTCATTGCTACCTCCACAAATGGCAATACACAGCCCTGTTCAGGCTGTGTACTTAATTAATGACAAAACAATGCTATTTCTTATTTTGCGTCATGACAACGCTGTCTTTTAATTTTTGTAAAGAAGCCAGTACTTTTCCCGTACCAACCGCAACACATTCGAGCGGGCTGTCAGCAACTATGGTAGCAATGCCTGTCTCTGCCTGTAAAAGTTCTGCCATACCGTCAAGCAGCGCACCACCGCCAGTTAAAACAATGCCGCGGTCGATAATGTCGGAGGACAATTCCGGCGGGGTTTTTTCCAAAACAGAACGCACACAGCTAACCAGCATAGAAACTGGTTCTTGCAGCGCCCGGTAAATTTCTTCAGAGGTAAGTTTGATTGTAGTAGGCAGACCACTCACCAGGTCGCGGCCGCGCACTTCGATTTCTGCCTGACGGTTTCCTTTGAAAACAGTGGCAACTTTCATTTTAATTTCTTCGGCCGTTGGTTCGCCAATCAGAACATTACGTTCCTTTTTAACAAAGCGAACAATTGATTCATCAAATTTGTCACCACCGACACGCAGCGAGTCACTGACTACGATGCCGCCCAGGCTCATCACCGCAATATCAGTAGTACCACCTCCGATGTCAACAACCATGGCACCTCTGGATTCACTTATTTCGAGACCTGCACCCATAGCAGCCGCAATCGGCTCTTCAACGAGATAGGTTTTTGAAGCACCGGACTGAATAGCAGCTTCCAGTACTGCTCTTTTTTCCACCGTTGTGACACCGGAAGGAATGCAAATAACCACACGCGGCTTGAAGAAAAGGCTCTTGCCTGCTACTCTTTGAATGACATTTTCCAGCATGCTCTGTGTAATGTCATAGTCAGCAATAACGCCTTCGCGTAAAGGCCTGATAGCAACAATATTGCCGGGAGTACGGCCCAGCATGGTTTTCGCTTCTTCACCAATGGCCAGAATCTTGTTGGTATTTCTGTCGATGGCAACCACGGAGGGCTCACGCAAAACAATACCGCTGCCTTTCAGATAAACCAGAATATTAGCTGTGCCCAAGTCGACACCAATATCTACACTTTTAAACAACCTCATAAAACGTCTTCTCCCAACATATCAATTTTGGATATCGCGTCTTTCGATATCCGCGCCTAAACTGCATAACTTGATGACTATATCCTCATAGCCACGGTCAATATGATAAATATCGCCAATCTCAGTAATGCCATCAGCAACCAGACCGGCCAGAATCATCGCTGCACCTGCCCTAAGGTCGGTTGCGCGCACTTGGCACCCCATCAGCTTTGGCACACCCTGAATTGTCGCACTGCGTCCTTCAGTATGAATATCAGCACCCATGCGAATAAGTTCCTCAACATGCATAAACCTGTTTTCAAAAACAGTTTCCGTCACAAAGCTGCGGCCATCAGCAATAGTCATCAACGCCATGACTTGTGCCTGCATATCAGTTGGAAAACCGGGATAAGGCAGAGTTTTTATCGTTATCGGCTTGATTTTTTCGCTGCCAATAACACGAACACCACCGATATCTTCGTAAATTGTAGCGCCTGCCTCTTTCAGCTTGGCAATCAGAGGTTTCAGATGCTCGGTCAATACATTTTCCACGCGAACGTCACCCTGGGTCATCGCTGCGGCAACCATGTAGGTACCTGCTTCAATACGGTCAGGGATAACGGTATGTTCAGCACCTTTCAGCTCCTTGACGCCGCTTATGTGAAGTACGTTAGTACCGGCACCACGAACCCTTGCACCCATTACATTCAAATAGTTTGCCAGATCTACAATCTCCGGCTCCTGTGCAGCGTTTTCAATAATGGTAACGCCTTCAGCCATAGTTGCCGCCATCATCAGATTCTCTGTCGCTCCGACGCTCGGGAAATCCAGATAGATTGTTGTTCCCACTAAACCATTTGGAGCAGTTGCTTCAATGTAGCCATGGCCGCTTTCAATTTTCACGCCCAAAGCCTCAAAACCCTTTAAATGAATATCTATCGGTCTGGTACCTATAGCGCAGCCACCAGGCTGCGAAATACGTGCTTTGCCCTTACGTGCCAGAAGCGGGCCCATGACAAGGAATGAAGCCCTCATGCTGCGAACTAATTCGTAGGGAGCTTCGCAGGAGGTAATCTCACTGCTGTCGATATCCAAGACACCTTTAGTTGAATCGTCGATTTTCAGTCCCAGACATCTGAGTACGGAACAAATGGTGCGCACATCCTCCAGGGCCGGTATTTCGTCCAGGTGGCTCGGTGTTTTGCCTAGAATCGAAGCCGCTATGATCGGCAGAACCGCGTTTTTTGCACCACTGGTTTTTACGGTGCCCATCAAGCGCTTACCGCCCCTGATAATTAGTTTTTCCACAAAATTTCCTCCCAAAAATACGTTTAACTCTATCCTAAAAACAATTTATTTTAGAAAAGTATGCATCTTGTTTATTTTATCACTATGTCCATATTTTTGGCAATGCTACAATTTTAACACAAAACAGACAGATAACTGTTACAAAAGTACCAGTTGTCTGTCTGTTTTTAGTCAAACATTTTCATATTATTCGCAGCATCAATACTCATCTTCATTTTCTTAGCAATCTCTTCCTGCTGCTGCCGTCTTTCTTCTTTCAGCTCTTCCAACCGTTTGGCTTTCAAGGCAAGACGTTCAGCCCTTACTTTTTCCATTTCCTCAAGTGTCAAAAGGTTCTTTTCCCTCTCTTCTTTGCGAAGGAGTTCCATTTCTTTACGCTCTTTTTCTACTGCTTTTCTATTTTGTTCGGTTTGCTGTCTGAGTTCAATTTCGAACTTTTGTTTCAGTGTAAGTTCAGTATTTTTACCGGCGGTAGCTTGATAGATATAGTAAACAAGAGCAATAGGGGGAAAAACAAAAGTCCCGATAAGCCAAAGGTTGCTGTATTTTATTTTTTTCTTGCGACTATCTTTATAGACCCAATACGCAAGGCCGAAACCTAGCAATGCCTTGGCAGCAAGAACCAATATCTCTTCCACCAATATCCTCTCCTTTTTTCATTAAACTTATATGGGATGAATTAATGAAAAATTGTCTGCTATAAAAAAAGCACATCCGCGGACGTGCTTTTTAATACCTCTATTTCGTGCGTGCACGATCAGCAAGAATATTGTAGTAAGTTTCTTTTTCGCTAATTTCTTTTTTGATGGTAGCAATCTTATCAGGGTCATCCGTCTTTGCCAAAATTTTTCTCAAATCGGCAATTTCCTGTTTTAACTGACCCATTTTATTCCCTGCAACCGAACCTAAAATGTCTTCCATGATACAAATCCTCCTCTACATATTCCTGCACTATTTTCTATTAATATTATTATAACCAACTTAATAGGATATTTCAATACAGCGAAACTCACTTAACAAAAAACAAGGATCTTTACCAAAACCGTAAAGATCCTTGTTTATGTTTAATTTTATATGCCACGGGCTAATTGCACAGTTTTGAGTCGGCCTTTTGCACGACGCAGGTTCCTGCCGATGACCTCAAGGTCAATCGTTGGTTCCGGGTTTTCAATATGCTTCAAAGCTCTGGCTTCTGCCGCTTGTGCACGTGCTACATCGATGTCTTCTGCCATTTCTGCCGCCGCACTGAGGACAGTAACTTTGTTATTGATTACTTCCATAAAACCAGCATCAATGAAAATGAAGTGCTCTTTTCCATCTTCACTCCTATATTTCAAAGGAGATTCATTCAACGTGCCAATCAGTGGAGCATGGTTAGCCAAAATACCTATTGGGCCCATAACTGTTTCTGCCAACACGTAGGAAACATCATTTCTTTTCATCAGTGATTTGTCTGGAGTAACAATTTCCAATTGCATTAATTTAGCCATGCAATCAATCCACCTTCATGCTTTTAGCTTTGGCAACCGCATCGTCAATGGTACCAACCATGTAGAATGCGCCTTCCGGCAAATCATCATGCTTTCCTTCAAGGATTTCCTTGAAACCACGGATTGTTTCACTTAGCGGCACATATTGACCAGGAGTACCGGTAAATTGTTCTGCTACGAAGAATGCCTGGCTCAGGAATTTTTGAATTTTACGGGCACGAGCAACAGTAACTTTGTCGTCCTCGCTCAATTCTTCCATACCAAGGATAGCGATGATGTCTTGAAGTTCTTTATAACGTTGAAGAATTGCTTGTACACCACGGGCAACTGAATAATGTTCCTCACCGATTACCAATGGATCAAGAATACGGCTTGTAGAATCTAGCGGGTCAACCGCTGGATAAATACCAAGCTCAGCAATTTGACGAGACAAAACTGTCGTTGCATCCAAGTGGGCAAAAGTGCCAGCCGGAGCAGGGTCAGTCAAGTCATCGGCAGGTACATATACAGCCTGTACGGATGTAATGGAACCTGTAGTTGTAGAAGTAATACGCTCTTGAAGAGCACCGATATCATTCGCCAGAGTTGGTTGGTAACCTACTGCTGAAGGCATGCGGCCTAGCAATGCGGAAACTTCAGAACCAGCCTGAATGAAACGGAAGATGTTATCGACGAACAGAAGTACGTCCTGTCCGGCAACATCACGGAAATATTCAGCCATTGTCAAACCAGTAAGACCGACACGCATACGTGCGCCAGGTGGTTCATTCATCTGGCCGTAAACGAGAGCCGTTTTACCAATAACGCCGGACTCTTTCATTTCGCCCCAGAGATCGTTACCCTCACGAGTACGTTCACCTACGCCTGCGAAAACGGAAAAGCCGCCGTGTGCGGTTGCAATGTTATGGATAAGCTCCATAATGATAACTGTCTTACCAACACCAGCGCCGCCGAAAAGACCGACCTTACCACCAAGAGAGTAAGGAGCAACCAAGTCTACGACCTTGATGCCAGTTTCTAGAATCTGTGTAGTAGTTGACTGTTTGTCAAAGCTTGGGGCCGGTCTATGAATAGGCCAGTAATCTGAGGCTTCAACAGGTGTATCGTCATGGTCTACTGTTTCTCCCAAAACGTTGAATATACGACCGAGTGTACCTTCGCCGACCGGTATTGTAATCGGTGCGCCAGTATCTATGGCATCCATGCCACGAACAAGTCCATCGGTAGAGCTCATAGCAACGGTACGAACAACATTTTCACCAATGTGCTGCATAACTTCAGCAGTCAGATGAATTTTAATACCATTGCCAACTTCACCGTCGATCTTGATTGCGTTATAAATAGATGGAAGGCTTTTCGGTGGGAATTCAATGTCGATAACAGGGCCAACAACTTGTACTATTTTGCCAGTATTCAATGTTTTCCCTCCCACTTATTTTACTGCAGAGCTTCTGCTCCACCAACGATTTCATTAATTTCTCTGGTTATACCAGCTTGACGCACTTTATTGTAGGAGAGTTCCAAGCTCTTCAACAAGTCATTCGCATTGTCTGTCGCCGAAGACATTGCTGTCATACGTGCGCCCAACTCACTGGCTGCCGCCTGCATTAATGCAGCATACATGATTGTCTTCACATAGTACGGCACCAAATATTTCAAGGTTTCACTTGCAGTAGGTTCGAAGATAACGTCGCCTGCTTCTTCATCTTTCTCTGCAACTTTACCCTCTTCATCATCAAAAGGCTTCATATTGTCTGCGACTTCACCAGTGGGCGGAGGCACAACAGGTAAAAGCTTTTTGGACAACGGTGTAAAAGATAGTGCTGATTTAAACTGAGTATAAATCAGAATAACTTCGTCAACAACGCCTGATGTAAACAGTTTTTTTGCTAAATAAGCAACATCATCTGCATCATCATAGGTCGGCTTATCTGAGAATCCAAAGAAAGATTCTTCGATGTCAAACCCACGGCGGGAGAAGAAATCTTTGGCCTTACGGCCCACAGTAATCAGAACATAATCGTCTTGGTCCATCAACTCAACAAGCGCATGCTTCAGCAAGTTGGCATTATATGCGCCTGCCAAGCCTTTATCAGAACTTACAACGATATATGCGCTACGCTTAATAGGTCTTTCCTGCAAAAGCGGATGTTCTGCATAGTCAAGATTTCTCATCGTAGCCTTATCACTTACAGCAGTAGTTAAAAGCTCTTTAACTTTTTCTGAGAATGGACGACTGGATGCAGCTTTTTCCTGCGCACGGCGCAAACGAGCGGCAGCAACCATCTTCATGGCTTTAGTAATCTGCTGGATGTTTTTGACGCTCTTCATATGCCTGCGTATTTCGCGTGGAGTAGCCATCAGTCATCACCTCGTTTCGCCGGTGATAGCAAAGGTATCCTTGAAATCGACAATAGCCTTTTTCAATAATGCTTCTGTTTCGTCAGTAATTTTCTTCTCCGTACGGATGGATTCACCGATTTCCGGTGCATTGGCAGCAAGATAAGCCAACAATTCTTTTTCGAAACGAGTTACATCATGAACAGGAATATCATCGACATAACCTTTTGTAGCCGCATAAAGCGACATTACTTGTTTTTCAACCGGAAGCGGTGCGTATTGACCTTGTTTCAGAACCTCAGTCATACGTGCGCCACGATCGAGCTGTGCTTTAGTAGCCTTATCCAGATCGGAACCGAACTGGGCAAAAGCTGCCAACTCACGATATTGTGCAAGGTCAAGACGAAGGGTACCGGCAACAGATTTCATGGCTTTTATCTGAGCAGAACCACCTACACGGGATACCGAGAGACCTACGTTGATAGCAGGACGAATACCGGAGTAGAAAAGTTCGCTTTCAAGGAAAATCTGGCCATCAGTGATAGAAATTACGTTAGTAGGAATGTAGCCGCCAACGTCGCCAGCAAGGGTTTCGATAATCGGCAGAGCCGTAATCGAACCGCCGCCTGCAGCTTCATTACGTCTTGCAGCACGTTCCAACAAACGGGAGTGCAAATAGAATACGTCGCCAGGATAAGCCTCGCGGCCTGGTGGACGACGAAGCAGCAAGCTCATTGCACGGTAAGCAACGGCATGTTTGGACAAGTCATCATAGAT
>MTLE01000558.1_pt1 | contig 73937 bp, 65 predicted proteins | sample 1982461 | NCBI WGS metagenome assembly MTLE01 (sample SAMN05712605, study PRJNA340218) | biofilm metagenome | isolation source: sample SPL anode biofilm adapted to -200 mV | place: USA | collected 2012-02-03 | reverse complement strand
CCGGCTGACAGCGAGCAGTATGTGACGCTGCTTGAGAGGCAGAAGGAGCTGTATGGTCGCATGCCTCGTCAGACATCGGCTGATGGTGGTTTTGCCTCCAAAAACAACCTTGCCTACGCCAAGAACAACGGGGTAAAGGACGCGGCGTTTGCCAAGAAGCGTGGTCTCTCCGTTCTCGCCATGGCCAAGAGTGCCTGGGTGTACAAGTCGTTGCGCAACTTCCGGGCTGGCATCGAGGCCGGCATCTCCACCCTCAAGCGCGCCTTCGGACTCGACCGCTGCACCTGGAAGGGGTGGGAAGGCTTCGGCCGCTACGTCTGGAGCTCGATCGTCTCCTACAATCTTCTGGTGCTGGCCAGGACCAAGCTGGCCTAGGCCTGAGAGGGGTTGGAGGGGGAGAACATCACGCAGGACCACGGGATCAGTGCATCCTGAAGTTGAGAAAGAGCCGCTTTAAACCAGAAATCCGGTGCCGGATGGTCAGCATCAGGTGATGCCCCCTGCTGCCGGTCCCCCCACTCGCATTAAAACTGGGGTTTCCGGACGGAAACTAGCTAAAATCGGCCGACAAGCCAAACCGGCACATTATTCCCGTTGCCTGGCGCATACCACACCGATTGAAACTGCACAGGCCGCGGACAGAGTGCTGCTCTTTCCTGCAAGGAACCACTCACAACGCTCATGGGCAGGTTCGTTGTCTCTTCCTTGGTTGCCTGATGCCTGGCCTTCCGATAGGCCCTCCGCTATTCCCTGTTTTTGGACTTTTAAGCGAAGCAGGGTATGATGACGAAAGGGCCTTGCTGGTTATGAACGAACAACGATGGTACGGAATCCTGGTTACGCAATCAAGCCCTAGGCGGGAGGCGGTGTATGAAGCGGATACTGTTGGTGCTGATTGGGGCGCTGATGACACTACTGTGGGTTGGAACGGTTTTGGCGGACGGCAATCGCTTTGTCGTATCCGGCAAGACAGTGGAGGATACGCACACTTGTCTGACGTGGACGCGGGATGCTCATCTGGCCAAGCTGAACTGGTCAGGTGCCACCGATCTCGTCAAACAGATGAACGAGGAAGGATACGCCGATGTAAAGAATTGGAGACTTCCAAGCCGGGAAGAGTTGATGACCCTTGCGGATTATGCCATGCGTGCTGGCTACATTGGCGGAACGTATTTTGCTCCCCCCTACGAACTGTTTAACAAAACAGGATTCCATGGTGTTCAGTCAAACTTTTACTGGTCGTCCAGTTCTTACGAAGATAATCCCGCCTACGCGGACGTCATCAACATGTGCAATGGCGTGCCGCGCAGCGAAAATAAGGAAAAGGAATTCTATGTGTGGCCCGTTCATGGCGTCAAATTGGGAGAGCAGTCACCAGAGAGCAAATAGGTGTCTGCAAGGAACCAAGGAGTCTTTCACGGGAGCGAACGTGTTGCCCTATCATGCTTAAGCTATCCTGATCCGCCCCGCATTCCGAATCAACGAAAGGCCAGAAGCGTCATGCTTCTGGCCTTTCGTTAAGGAGACAGGAATAACCACGCGAGACGTGTGATTCCTGAAAGCTCCGTAACCGCCCAACAGGGTATGCTCGTACCTGTGACGGTTACGGATTGATCCTGGTGATCTTCGATCCCTGAATGCCCAGACCGGCCATCAACCCCTTCTGGCTGAATATGAAGGCGTACACGTCATCTTTAGCGGTGGTAGTTGTCAATGATTTGGCAACACCGGCGTCCACGACGACGATGCTCGGGCCGACACCAATCTCCCAGCCGCCGCTCTTGTCGATAGAGGCCCGTGCCGAGTCGGTCATCAGGAACATGGCATAGCCGAACTCCTGGGCGCCTGCCTGGAGACCGTAGGATGCCGCGGCAATGTTGTAATAAGCCACGGTTTTGCCGTTCACAAACAGTGCACCATTGCCCCCCTGCGCGCCGATGATGAAACCGGCCTTAAGGATGCCGGGAAAGACCAGGACGGCCTTTGCCTTTTTTTCAAGCGTTTTGGCCAGAGGGGTCGTTTGGTACAGTTCCTGGAGGGCCGCTCTCGACTCGCGGTCGATTGCCGCCGCATCGGCCGCCATGGCCGGATGGGGGGCACCGAGGATTGCTGTTGCCAGGAGCGTGATAAGCAGGGCCACGATGGTTCTGATCTTTTTTTCCATGTGTTTATTCCTCCTATCGTGTGCTGGGTTGATCGAACGGCGCCCTTGATCCTGGGATACGGCATAGGGGGCAGAGAGCACTGTTTGTGATGAGTGTGACACCGTTGCTAGAAATTTCAAATAAATAGAGGCCGTTTGAAGCCGTGCGCTCGATACGGAAAAACCGCCCCGGCGGATAACCGGGGCGGTTTTTTTGCATGGGCAATGCGGTCACCGGGAAGGAGGGCCATTGTGGTGACGCTGCTTCATCCACCGCTCGTGGCGGTTCTGTGCCCATTCCTTCGGCTACGGAGCAGTAATATCGTCGGGAGTGACCATCCATTTTCCCGTGCAGTTGTCATGCGCGAAGTGGGCGCATTCCTTGTAACAGGCGCCGAAGGTGGTCAGCATGGCCGCGGTCCAGAGAACGGCGCTCATGGTACAGAGAATCGCCTTGCCGGGAACGTAAATCGTATTGCTCAGCGCCGCGGCGACCGCTGCGCCCCCATGTGTCTCTGGTTGCGCCTCTATCTGCGCTACCGGTTCGTCCGCGGCCCATGCGCGGGGAATACAGCCAACCGTCAGTACTGCCGCCATAATCAGTGCAATCAACCGGTTCGCAATCATATCTGTCTCCTTTGATCACATTCATGGACAAGGCGTTACCTGTCTTTTGTTTGAACATTTTTCAGCAATAACTCTATAAGAGAAGCGCTGTTTGTCAACAGGAGAGCATGTGGTCGTCCTGGCGGTGAGGCGATCACTTGCCGGAGAGGAGCGCCTGGGCGATGGTCAGGCGCTGGGGGAAATCGGGAGGCGCCTCTATCTGCCTGAGGTAGAGGGCGTTGACGGCGACCAGCACGCTGTTCAGTCGGTCCAGGTCGATGATGCTGGAGCCGGAGAGGGATTCCCGGTTGGTCAGGTTGAGCGGACAGCAGTCCAGGCGCTGTGCATCTCCCTCGGTGAAGAGGATCGGCAAGCCGTGGGTGCGGCAGATAATCGGGCGCGCCCGGTAGAGCAGGCAGCGCCGGTCGCTGAGCAGCGGGCAGCGCTCTCCTGTGGCATGCTCCCTCACATGATCGCGGATGGCCGTCTGCTGCTCTTCCGTCTGGCCCGCCAGGGCCTGTTTCAGGGCAGCGGCTTCCACCGGGAAGACGGTGATGGAGGTGCAGCAGTCGCTGCATCCCTCGGAGCAGGTGATCTGCTCCGCCAGCGCGTCCTGGATTCCGGCACAGAGCCCATCCACGCGGGCCAGCAACTGGTGGTAGTTGTCGAGAACATTTTCCATGGTGATTACTCCCTTGCTTCTATGGTATCAGAGAAGCATGGCTGGTGCCGCAAATCCGATGCTCCGTCGTCGGCGGTGACCCTGTCAGCAGGACGGAGGAGGGAGGTTGGCCGTGGAGGGGAGAGAACGGTTGTGCCCGCAAGCTGTGCGTGTGCCGTTGCCGGAGCAAGGCGTGCGCGGGAAGCTTATGCTGCTGATCGCGGCAGTTGTTCTTTTGGCCGCTACGTCGCGGTTCTGCCAGGCCGGTACTCCGGTCAGGCTGCGCATCAATACCATGCATGGAATCGAGAATGCCAGGGGAGCGGTGCTTGATGCCGGCCTGGGGCCTGACCAGGTGTCGGTCACTGCGTCGTCGGAGCACAACGGCCATCCCTATCTGTCGCCCGACGCCCTGCTGGCCGACGGCCTGGCCCATGGCGCGATGATCTTAAGCTCCAGTTTCAGCGGCTGGAACTACCTCTACGATTCGGCCGGTTACCGCAAGCTGGTCGACAGCGGCGTGGTCCACGTGTATGCCTATGAACCGCGCCGGCCGCAGCCGCTGCAGGCTCCGCCGCCGGCGGCGTTCGTGACGGTCAACCGGCTGGGCGGGAAAAGCGGCGGCGGCATCGAGTTCGGGGTTGCGTCCGATTATATGCGCGGGAAGGGAGGGAGCGGGACCGCATCGGGAGTTACCTCCCAGGTCGCCGGCCTGATGGCCTGCCTGAGATACCGGCACCCATCCTGGAACTGGTTCGACGTCAAGGCAGCCCTGCGCGTCACCGCATCCAATTACGCCACGGGATATGACCCGGCCAGGCACGGCTACGGCAGCATCGAGTTTCACGCCGCCGATGCCCTTGTGGATGCGGAAAAGCTGCCGCTCTTCGGCCCGGCGGCGGTTGTCCGCCGTCTGCCGGGGAACCGGCTTGTCTTCCAGGTCAATGCCTTCAGGCAGAAGCGTCGCTTCTCGGATGTGCTCTTCCTGTTTCCGTCCCGCCCCAAGCCGTTGCTGAAGGAACTGACCCTGGCGGAGATAGGCGCCATGGGGGGCAGGCACCTGTTTTCCAGCTACTTGAGGCGGCAGCCCGGCGTCTTTGTCTACCGTATCTCCCCCGGCGAGAGCGCGTGCTTCGTCTGGTTCACCCAGGACGGCAATGGAAGGTACTCCCGCATGGAGGCCTATTCCATTCTCGGCCCCTTTTCGGCGCCCATGGCCGGGGGGTAAGGCTGCCGGTTCTTCAGGTTCAGCGGCACCAGCGGTTGATCAACGCCTGGAGCTGGATCGGGGTGAAGGGCTTGGAGGCGTAGTCATCCATGCCGGCGCTCAGGCAGGTTTCCCGGTCCCCGTCCATGGCGTGGGCGGTCAGGGCGATGACGGGAATGTGCCTCGTTTGCTCGCCCGCTTTAGCCTCGCGCTGCCTGATGATCCTGGTCGCTTCGTATCCGTCGACCTCGGGCATCTGGCAGTCCATGAACACCAGGTCGTACTCCCTGCCGGCAACAGCTTCCACCGCCTGACGGCCATTCCCCACCACATCCACCTCGCATCCCAGGGATTCTAGAACCAGCCTGCCCAGCTCCTGGTTGACCGGGTTGTCCTCGGCCAGCAGCACTATGGGTATACGCTCAATGGCCGGGCGTTCGCTACTCTCCTCAGTGGCGCCGTCGGCCGGCAGCAGGGCGGGGATGGATTGGGCGTGCCGAAGGCAGAGGGTGAACCAGAACTGGGAACCGGTGCCCGGCTCGCTCCGCACGCCGATCGTTCCTCCCATGGCCTCCACCAGTTCCCGGGAGATGGCCAGGCCGAGGCCGGTTCCCTCGTGGCGTCGCGTCATGGAGTTGTCCGCCTGGGAAAAGGCATCGAAGATATACGGCTGGGCGTCCAGGGGAATGCCGCTGCCGGTGTCCCTCACCTCGAAGCGCAGTTGTGCGTGTTCGGCCGTCGTCTCCATCAGGCTGACCCCCAGGAATGTCTGGCCGTTTTCGGTGAATTTCAGCGCATTGCCCACCAGGTTTATCAGTACCTGTCGCAGGCGGATCCCATCTCCCCTGACAGTGTTGGGTACGCTGTCATCGATCTGGCAGATCAGCCTGATATTTTTGTCCTGGGCCTTTACCCAGAACATGTCGGCCACCTCGCGCACCGTCTCATGCAGTGCGAAATCGGCCATGTGCAGCTGGAAGCGGCCCGCTTCGATCTTGGAGAAATCCAGGATGTCGTTGATGATCTCCAGCAGCTTGTCGGCCGAGCCGTGGGCCATGCTGGCCAGCCTGAGCTGGTTTTCGTCCAGGCGGGAGTCCATCAGCAGGTCCAGCATCCCCAGCACGCCGTTCATGGGGGTGCGGATCTCGTGACTCATGTTGGCCAGGAACTGGGACTTGGCCCGGTTGGCGGCCTCGGCATTTTCCTTGGCGATGCGCAGCGCCTCTTCGGCCTGCTTTCGTTCGGTGATGTCCAGGGCGACGCAGACGATGCCCTGAGTGCTTTTTCCCGCGCCATGCATGACCGATGCGGAGAAAATCACCGGGATCAGGCGGCCGTCCCTGGCCCGGTAGAAGGTCTCCACATTGTTGACAAACCCCCGGGGGATCAACCCGGCCAGATCGGGGACAGGCGCTGCCCCCTCGCCCGTTGCCGCGTCTGAAGCCAGAATCTTGTCGATGTTGGATCCGATCAGCTCCCGTTCGTCATACCCCAGCAGTTCGAGTGTGGCCGTGTTGACCCGATCGACGATGCCTTCGGGGGAAACCACGATCATGGCGTCGTTCATGGATCTGATGATGTTGTCGGTGTATTCGCGGGCGGCACTCATATCGCCCTGGGTCTGCTGCAACTGCTCGGTCATGATGTTGAAGGAGCGCCCCAGGTGCTCCAGTTCGTCGCCGGTTCCGATGTCGGCTCGCGCGGTCAAGTTCCCCAGGGCAACCTGTCTCGTGGTGTCCACCAGGCTTGAGATCGGTTTGGTGATCTTGCGGGCAAAGTAGAGCGCCACGACGATGCCCACCGAGAGGCAGAGCAGGGTCAAAAGGCCGGTGCGCAGGTACAGGGCCCTGATGTCGCTGTGGAACTTGTTCAGGGAAAGTCCGATGTGGATCCAGCCCCAGTCGATGCCGGAGTACTGGAAGGGGTGCGAGTAGTGGTACACCTCATGGGGGGCAAAGTCGCTTTTCAGGAAACGGCTGCCGGCGACGCGCTCACCGGTGGGTAACCATACTCCCTTGAGGCTGTTCTGGCTCCAGCCGGTCTTGGTGATCACCAGGGAAAAACCGTCGTTGCGGGTCACCACCACATAGCTGATGGAGGGGCTTTCCCTGACCACTCGCAGGCAGTGCTCCACCACCGTGCCGAAATCCTCGGTGATGATGGCGCTGGCGGTGACCTGGTCGATGGAAGTGACCGTGCTCCTTGCCTCGGACTCCATGGCCTCCAGGGTTGCCCTGCGCTGGAAGGGCATGTTGACCAGGATGAACAGTCCCAAGGTGATCACGATCAGGGCTGAAAAGGTCAGCGTCAGGCGCAGCACGATCCGTTTCGGCTTGAAGTGACTGCTCCGTCTCCTTGTGGTTGGTGCGGTAAGCGCTGTTTGCCGTGTTTCCTGCATATCCGCTTATTTCCTCTTGGATGTTTTTTTTCTGATATCTTGGGCGACGCTTTGACCTGGCGAAAGAAACCGGCACGCCCGCCCTTGCCGGTTTTCATCAGCAGGGTTTCCAGCCAGAGGTGGCCCAGGTCATGTGTGGCGCCGGAGGATGGACCTGGGGAGCTTCCGCTGCGGCGCCGCTGGTCGTGGTGTGATTCCTGGGTTCATCGGTTCTGTCGTCTCTTGATTGGCCTGGCCAGCAGACGGGTGCGCTCCCTGACCAGTTTCTCAACTCCGGCAAGCTGTGAGGGGTGGAACAGCATGGTCCGCTCCAACTGGAACAGGGTCAGGATCTGTTTGCCGACGGTGTTTTCGTGGAGGTGCAGGGCCGCCTGCTGGAATGCTGCCGCATACCTGGCGCTGGAATTGCGGGGAATGCAGGTCACGCCATCCAGCAGGTAGTCGGATTCGGCGATGACGTTCAGCTGGCTGCCCATCTGGGGATTCAGCGCCGTGCTGATTTCCAGGGCGTCGCGGCTGACGATGACCGCGTCGGCCTGGCGGAAAAAAACGGCCATGATGGCCTGGGATGCCTTGGTTCCCTCCCGCACCTGGCGGAAAAAGCCGTTGCGGTCCCGTTTTCCCTCCCTGAGCAGCAGCACGTCCAGCCAGAGGTGGCTGGCCCGGTTTCTGCTGGGGGGGAGGATGATCGATTTGCCTCCCAGTTCCTTCAGCGATGCTATGCCGCTGCTACGGTGGGTGAGCAGGACGAAGCTCTTGCCCCTGCCGTTGTTGCTGGAGGAGACGATCAGCGGTATGAGCGGGGCGGTTTCGCGCACCTGCAGGTACTCCAGCGCCGGAAGGCTGATTACGCTCAGTTCGCCCCGGTTGACCGCCTCCAGCATCTCCGCGGGCCTGGTGAAGATGACCGGCTGCATCTGGCTTTCCACACCGATCCTGCGGGCAACCTCCCTGGTCCAGAGGCCCATGGCGATGCGCACGTCGTTGTGATCCAGGTCGGGGAAGAGCTGCGACGAGATCCCCACCCGCAGGATGGCGGGTATGCCGTCGTTACCGTCAGCGCTTGCAGAGAGGGGCAGCAGGAGTATGCACACCAGCGCCAAGAGCGGGACCAGCCGGAGAGCGGTCAGGCGACACCGGCGCGAAATCAACGCCCGTTCAGGAGCATCTCCCCTACTCATGTCCCGCCTCGTTGGGCGCCGTTTTTCAGGCTGTAATATTTTTTGAGAAAAGCCACGCTCGACTCCAGGTATGAGGGGTCATAGGGGATCAGTCCGCTCATGCGGAACAGGGTCAGCAGCTGCTTCCCCTCCACGCTGCGGTCAAGGGTCTCCAGAATGTCCTTCAGCTGTTCCCGTTGGCGCTGGTCGCAGCTCCTGCGTATGCAGATCACTCCCGTTGCCATGGGCGCGGTTTCTTCGATGATGCGTATCTGTTTCCTGAGTTGGGGGTTCAGTTCAGCCATGACATTGAAACTGTTGCGCGAGACGATGCAGGCGTCGGCACGCTTGAAGAAGACCGGCATCAGGGCCTGGGAGGCAGTGATTACCTCCTTCATGGAGGAGAAGTACTGTTTCGGCTCCCGGACCCCCTGCCTCAAGGTCAGGGTTTCAAGCCACAGGCGGTGCACCGAGTTTGCTGCCCCCCGGGGATGTATCAGGTTTTTGCCCTTCAGCTGATGCATGGCGGTGATGCCGCTGTCGTTGCGGGTGATCAGGAGAAGGGCGTCGTACAGTTCGTTGGTTCGCTTTGAAAGGTAGAGAGGCTCCAACAACGTCCGGTTCTTCAGGCTGAGGTATTCGTTGGGAAGCAGCACCACCAGGTCCAGCTTTCCCGCTTGCAGTTCGTGCTCCAGCTCCGCCTGGTTCTGGAAGACCCTGGTTTCCGCGGCTCCGTTTTTTCCGCGCATCACCAGGTTTACCCACAGTCGTGCCGCCGCCTGAGAGTTCTCTCGGTCGAGATAACAGAAAACGCTGGAGGAATAGCCGACCGTGGCGGAGAAGTGGCCGTCCTCTCTCCCTTGTTGCGAGAATGACTCTCCTGGTATGGCGCAGACGATCAGGATTGCAAGCAGTGCGGCCATGGGGCCGGGGCGTTGCGTCATGGTCCGTAACCATGTAATCAGTCTCATCAATGCCTCACCGTGCGTACCCTGGGGTCCTGGCGGGGATGCGCTCCGCGATGCGCCCCTTGGTTCTGGTCATCTATCCCTCTCCTCATCGCTTCATGTCTGCGGGAGCCATGCGGCTCGGGAATGGTCCGCGCTCGACGGACATCGGCAGCCGCGGGCTGGAGGATGACATGCCGGAGTCGGTCATTCGTGGGGAATACATACCACAGCTGACGCATTTCGTCACGGTTGTTGCCATGGCCGGAAATGCCGGGTTGGGGTGTTCCGGGGAGGGACGGCCCGGACGCGGTCACGGTTCCTGTCCGGTTCATCTCTGGCCGCCGATGATGTCCGTCACCTGTTTTCCCACCACATAGTCCAGGTTTGCCCGGGCCTCGATGTGGTCGTAGAGCGCCTTGCAATACTGGGCCTTCATCAGCGACTCCACCAGCTGGGCCTCGATCACGTCCTTGGTCTCCACCAGCTCCTCCTGGTAGGCGCGCTCGTTCAACTCCCGGTTTTCCTCGGACGATGCGGCGGCCGCCTGGGAAGCCGCCTTCTGCTGCTGGCTGCTCATCAGCTGGATGAAGATGTGCTTCACCTGCAGGGCGATCCCCTCCTTGAGCAGGAACTGCTGCTGTTTCATCTTTTCCAGGCGCGCCCGGGCCTCGCGCACCTTGCTGGTGGTGCGCATGCCGTTGAACAGGGGCAGCTCCAGCCCGATGCCGATGGCCCATGAGGTCCTGTTGTCGGGAGTCACCATCCCCTTGCTGTAGGAATTCTCGATGCGGTTCAGGTTGCCGAACAGCCCGACCTTGGGCAGGTGGCCGCTCTTGGCCTCATCGATCTTGGCCGCGGCAGCCTCAAGGCCCGCCTCCAGGCGCGCCCAGTCCGGGTTGAAGCTGTAGGCGTTGCTGACCAGTTCCTTTAGGTCGACCCTGGTCGGTAGGTAGGGGAGCTCCTGGGGGGCCGGTTCCACCGGGTTTTGCCACTCCATTCCCATGGAGTTGGTCAGCGCTGCCCGGGCCAGCTGCTCGTTGGCCTCCAGGATCGCGATCGTGCTGCGCAGCCACTCCACCACGGTCTTGTTGCGCAGATAGTCGGTCTTCTTGACCTTTCCGGATCCCTTGGTGTAGAGGCTCTCGGTCAGCTCCAGGGTCACTTCCATGCGGGTGAGGGCGTCCCTGCCGATCTGGAGCAGTTCCCTGGCAAGCACGGCGCCGTAGTAGTAGCGGGTGGTGTCGTAGACCACCTGCAGGTCGCTGCGGCGCGCCTCTTCCCTGGCAGCCTTCATCCCCTGCTCGGCCTGGCGGACAACGGCGCTGACCTGGCCGCCGGTGTACAGCGGCAGGGTGGCGTTCAGGCTGACAACGAAGTTCTCCCTGTCCATCAGCTTGACCTTCTGTTCGGGAATCTTGTAGCTGCTTGCCGGTATGGAGATCGGCATCGGTCCCAATGGAGTTGTTGCGGTCATGGTGGATGCCGGCATCTGGAACGTTTTCGCGGGAAAGATGAAGTTGGGATCCTCGTCCATGATGCTGTAGTTCGCCTTGGCGTTGATCTGGGGCCAGTAGCCCGACAGGGCCTGGCGGTGCTGGGCCTCGGCGATCTCGATGCCGTAGCGGGAGGCCAGCCTGGAGTGATTCTTCTCCAGGGCCAGATCGATGCACTGCCCCAGGGTCAGGGCGCCGGTGCCCGGTGTGGCTGTCGTGGGGGCTGGAGTTTGCGCGTCTCCGCTGGCCTCCTGCGCCCAGGCCGTGGCAGCGCCAAGCAGCCAGCAGGCAAGGGTGCAGAGGAACAGCGGCCGCAGTATCCGGGCCGGTGTCATTTTCGCCTTCATGGGGACTCCTTCTCGCGGGACAGAGCCTGACTGGCGGGATCCGCCATCTCGATGGCTAACAGGTTGTGGGTGTGCGTGTTGTTGGAAAAATGTCGACTGGCTGGAGTGTTGGCGGATCTTGCCGACGGGCGTCTACGGGACATCCACGTCAAGGGCCTGGCGGAAGGCGGAGCAGACGGCGGCGAATTCGGTCTCGGCCCGATCCAGCAGGGCCGGCGCGTCGTCAAGGGTATTGGCCCGTCCGAGCTGTTCAAGGAAGGAACACTGTTCGGAGAGCGTCGTTGCGCCAAGGCTCATGCTGCTGGATTTGAGGGCATGGGCCGCGTGCATGAGTGCCTGCCCGTCCAGCGTGGCGACAGAGTTCCTGATTCCCTGCATGAGTTCCGGCGATGAGCTGAGATAGAGGGACATCAACTGCTTCCGCAGGTCCGGTTTTCCCGGTTGCTGGAACATCTTCATGCTGTCGAGCACGCTCCAGTCGATGGCTCCCGGCTGGGTGGAAACTTCCGGATCATCATGCTGCATGGCGGTCGCTCCTTTCACGGATGTTCCTTTCCTGCAAAATATAGTAGCTATTCGGTTCTGAAGGCGGATACTTTAGAGCAAATCCGCCCCTGCCGGAGGCTAGCGTGCCTGACGCTTCCTGACGAAACCGAGGCGTCGGCCTCTTTTCGGTCCCGAAAACGGCTGTGGCGCAATGAATCCGTGGTACCATCTGGGGGACCGGGCGTCGTTGCCGCCACAGGCTCCCATGCTGGGTACATCCATTCAGGGAAAGGAAGAACCGACCATGATCAGAGGAAGCGAGACACGTAAAGCGGATTATCCCATTGACCCCCTGTTTCTTGACCGCTGGTCGCCGCGCGCCATGTCCGGCGAGGAGATCCCGGAGCAGGAGCTGATGCTGCTCTTCGAGGCGGCGCGTTGGGCGCCGTCGGCATACAACAACCAGCCCTGGCGGTTTCTGTACGGCAGGTGGGGGAGTGAGCAGTGGCCGCTGTTCTTCGACCTGCTGGTGGAGGCGAACAGGGTCTGGGCCCGCAACGCGGCGGCACTGGTGCTGATCGTGTCCAAGACCACCTTTGACCACAACGGTAAGCCCTCCATCACCCACTCCTTTGACTGCGGCGCAGCCTGGGGGAGTCTGGCCCTTCAGGGCACACTCAGGGGCTATGTGGTGCATGGCATGCAAGGGTTCGATTACGAGCGTGCCAGGGTGACCCTCGCTATTCCCGACGACTTCCGCGTGGAGGCCATGGTTGCCGTGGGCAGGCCGGCTCCCCGGGAAACGCTGCCCGACGAACTTCAGCAGCGCGAGGCTCCCAGCGACCGCAAGAAACTGGCGGAGACGGTCTGTGAGGGGAAATTCCGTTTCTGAACGCCACGCTCCCGCCCGCTAGGGGGCTGGTTTTCGCTGCCAGTATGGACGGACGGCGCCGTAACTGCGGCGCCGTCCGTCCGCTGCCAATGAATAAATATACCCTCCCTGCCGGCAACAGGGCTTGAGCCTTTTCATGATTTGCGCTATTGCTTGTGGGTAATGCAGATCCTCCGGCGAAAACCTGAACGATGAACGACCTCTCCCTTTCTCCCTCCGCAACCGGTCTGGGCCAGATCAAGAGCGGCAGCGGAACCTACCACCGCGCCAACCTGGCCTTCTTTGCCGCCGGCTTTGTCACCTTCGTGACCCTCTACGACATGCAGCCGCTGCTGCCGGAGTTTGCCCGCGAGTTCAGGGTCTCTCCTGCCCTGAGCAGCCTGCCGCTCTCCGTGGCCACTGCCACGCTCTCCATCGCCATGCTGTTCGCCGGCACCCTGTCGGAGACCCTGGGCCGCAAGCAGGTGATGACCGCTGCGCTTTTCTTGAGTTCCCTGCTGACGATGCTGACCTCAGTCTGCCACGATTTCGGCGCCCTGCTCGGGCTGCGGCTCCTGCAGGGGGCGGTGCTGGCCGGGCTGCCGGCCGTGGCCATGGCCTACCTGAGCGAAGAGATGGAGACCTCGGCGCTGGGGGCTGCCATGGGGCTCTACATCAGCGGCAATGCCGTGGGAGGCATGGCCGGCCGGCTCTACACCGCGGCGGCCACCGACCTGTGGGACTGGCAGTCGGCACTGGCCAGCATCGGCCTCTTCTGCCTCGCCTTGAGCTGCTTCTTCGTCAAGAGCCTGCCCCCTTCCCACCTGCGTAAGCGCCCCTTCGAGTTCCGCTACCTGTTCAGCTCTCTTGCCAGGCACCTGGGGGACCCGCTGCTGCTCTGCCTCTACGGCATAGCATTCATGGTGATGGGCAGTTTTGTGACCCTGTTCAACTACCTCACCTTCCGGCTGCTGGCTCCTCCTTATGGCCTCAGCCAGAGCCAGGTCAGCCTGGTCTTCCTGGTCTATCTGCTGGGCTCCCTGAGCGCCTCCCTGGCGGGGCGGATGGTGAACCGCTTCGGCCGCCGGGCCATTATCCGTGTTTCCCTGCTGGCCATGGCCGCCGGTGTGCTGGTGACCCTGGCCGGCTCGCTGTTGGGGATCGTTAGCGGGGTGGGCATATTCACCATCGGTTTCTTCGGTGTCCATTCGGTGGCTTCCAGTTGGGTGGGGAGACGCGCCTCAACGGCCAAGGCCCAGGCCTCGGCCCTGTACCTCTTCTTCTATTATCTGGGATCGAGTATTTCCGGGACAGCTGGCGGGATATTCTGGCTGCATTGGGGCTGGGGGGGCGTGGTGGGGCTGATTGTCCTCCTGGTGCTGCTGGCTATGATTCTGTTGGTGCCGCTCTCCCGGTTGCAGGGGAGGGGTGGGGCGGGGGCCGAGAAGTGCTCTCCAATTTGAAAGAGGGGGGGGTGACGACTAACGGAGCCCCAGCAGAAACCGCTCCAAAAGCCCCAGGGCCACGTCTCTGCGGTACTGGCCGGTGGAGCGCTGGTCGTCGATAGGGGTGATCAGGGGGGCGTAGCAGGCCTTCACCTGTTCCACTTGCCCGGGTAGGTGTGCCGCCTCTGTCCTGGCCAACAGCGCCTCGGCCTCCCGGTTCCTGACCACGGTGGGAGCCACCGCACCAAACGCGACCCGTACCTCCTCAACCCTGGGGCCGCTCATCCTGGCCACGACATACAGGGAGAGCTTGGCAATGCTGTTGGCGCGGCGGCCGGCCACCTTTTCGAACAGCAACTGGGTGAACTGTGCCAGGGGGATATGGATGCGGGTGAGGATCTGATTGTCCCTCAGTATCGTCCTGCCCGGTCCGCTGATGAAGTCTGCCACATCCACCTCTTCCGTGTGGGAGCATGATCGCAGCTCAAGACGGGCGTCCAGGGCGTAGAGCATGGGCAGGCTGTCGCCGGCCGGCGAGGCGTTGGCGATATTGCCCCCCAGGGTGGCGATGGCGCGGATGGATGGGGAGGCCATGCGGCTTAAGGGGAGCCTGACGCAGTCCGGGACGGCGGGGTGGCCGAGTATCTCCCCCAGGGTGGCGCAGGCGCCGATGGTGAGCGTGTCACCATCCATACTGATTTCCCGCAACTCCTCCAGATGGCCGATCATCAGCGCCGGAGCGGGCAGGGCAGGGGGCACGCCGCTCCAGCTGCGGTGTCTGACCATCAGGTCGCTGCCGCCGGCAAAGAGGGTTGTCCTCCTGCTGCCCCGAATGTCCAGCGCCTGCTGCAGGGTCGGCGGTCTGAATGCTCCTACCATAATCCGTCCCCCTCTTGTGCCGCCAGCATGATTCCATCCACGATCATGGTGTACCCGGTGCAGCGGCAGAGATTCCCCGCCAACCCCTCCCGCACCTGTTCTTCCGTGGGATGGGGAGTGCGTCGCAGCAGGGCCTCGGCGGCCATGACCATGCCCGGCGTGCAGAAGCCGCACTGCACGCTCCCGGCCCGGGCAAAAGCCTCGCTCAAGACCGCGAAACGCTCCGTCTCCCGATACCCCTCGATGGTCAGCACGCTCTTTCCCTCTAGGGACGCCGCCGCTATCAGGCAGGCGTTGACCAGGTGCCGGTCCAGCAGCACGGCGCAGGCCCCGCACTCCCCTTCGCCGCACCCCTCCTTGGTTCCGGTGAGCCGCAGGTCATCCCGCAAGATGTCCAGCAGACGCCGCAGGGGATGGGTGGTGACGGTGACGGTTTTGCCATTCAACTCAAAGGTGACATCAATCAGCACGTTGCATTGCCTCCCGTATCAGTTCCGGCGTGACCGGCAGCTGGCGTAGGTCGCGACCGATGGCGTTTTGCACCGCCAGGGCCAGGGCCGGCGCTGCCCCGATCAGGGTCAGTTCACCCAGGCCGCGGGCGCCGAAGGGGCCGTCGTCAAAGGGGTTGTCGATCAGCCTGCTCTCGATCCTGGGGACGTCAAGGGCCGTGGGGATGAGGTAGTCGGCCAGACTGGTCTGCTGCAGCGCGCCGTCTCTCGTGGTAAGCTGCTCCATGCCGCCGTAGGCCAGCCCCTGCACGAGGCCCCCCTGGATCTGGCCTCGCACGATGGTGTCGTCGATGGGCGTTCCGATGTCGTACACAGCCCAGGCCCCCAGCACCTCGACCTGGCCGGTGACCGGGTCCACCTCCACCTCCGCCACGTTGCCCCCCCAGGAATACTCCGGATAGGCGTTGCCCCTGAACGTGGTGTTGTCCCAGCTCAGGTGGTCGGGGAAGTGGAAGATCCGCTGGATATCGCAGGTCTCCTCATGCCACCTCTCCTTCATCTCCCTGGCCGCATCCTGGAGCAGTTTGCCCACGATCATGACCGTGCGTGAAGCCACCGTGGGGCCGGAGTTGGGGCAGTGGTCGCTGTCGGGATAGTCGTGCCGGACCCGTTCCACGGGAATCTCCAGCGTCCGGGCAACGATCTTGCGCAGGGTGGTTAGCACTCCCTGGCCGATCTCGGCGCTGGAGACGAAGATCTGCACGCTGTTGTCGGCGTACTTCTTCAGCCGTACCCTGGCCCTGATCAGCAGATCTTCGCCACTACCGGTGAATCCGCAGCCGTGGTAGAAGAAGGAGCAGCCGATGCCCCGCAGCATGCCTGGCCTCCCCTCTGTCCGTTGGCTCCGTTTTTCGCCATATGAGGAGATGCGCTCCAGGGTTTCGGCGATCTCATCCAGCCGTATGTCGTAGTGGAACTCTCCGTCGGTGGAGGAACGGTCCCCCCGGTGCAGGAAGTGGCTGCGCCTGAAGGCTATGGAATCAAGTTTCAGGGTGCGGGCGATGTTCTCCATGTGCATCTCCACGGCGAAGAAGGCCTGTGGTCCGCCGAAGCCGCGGAAGGCGCCGCTGACGATGTTGTTGGTGGCATATGCCGTTCCGCTGATCTTCAGGTGGGGGACATCGTAGACGCCGTTGCTGGAGAACATCATCCGCTGCAGCACCACGCTGGAGAGCCCGGCATAGGCGCCGCCATCGGTCTTGACATCGATCTCCCGCCCGATGATGCGGTTGCGTGCGTCAAGGTAGCTTTTGATCCTGATGATGGCCGGGTGCCGCTTGGTGGTGCAGAGCATGTCCTCATGGCGATCGAAGACCAGTTGCACCGGGCGTCGCGCCTTGATGGCGGCCAGGCCGGCATGGACGCCGGGTAGGGAGGGGTACTCCTCCTTGCCTCCGAAGCCGCCACCGGTGGGGAACTGGATGACCCGCACCCGCTCATCCGGCCACCCCAGGGCCTGCATGAGCGCCTCCTTGACGTAGTAGGGGCACTGCATGGAGCCGGAGACCGTGATCCGTCCCTCCTCGTAGAGGCCGATAAATCCCTGCGTCTCCAGATACACGTGCTCCTGGTAGCCGGTGCGGAACTCGTCCTCGAAGACCCGTGCGGCCCGGGCTATGGCCTGGGAGATGTCTCCCTTGCCGCATTCGTAGGAGACGAAGAAGGGTTTGTCGCCGCAGATGAAGTTGTCCGTGGTCTGTTCCGCCTCGGCGATGCTCAGGATGGGCGGCAGATCCTCGTAGCTGACGCTGATGCGGCTGATCAGCTCCAGGATGGTTCCCTTGTCGGGACCCACCACCAGCAGGATCGGCTCGCCGATGTAATTGACCAGATCCCGGGCGAAGAATGGCTGGTCTTCGTACACGATGGGGACCAGGTTCCTGCCGGGTATGTCGCCGGCATCCACGGTATAGTACCCCTCGGGGAGGGGGGGGACGTGGATGGAGAGTATCCTGGCTCTGGCCCTGGTTGAACGGAGGGTTTTGGCGTACAGCAGGCCGTCGTATCTCCTGTCAGCGCAGAAGTCCGCCCTGCCGGAGATCTTCTCGTCGAAATCACAACGCCTGATGGGGCGGCTTATCGGTTCCAATGGCGTCACCTCCTGATCTGTGCCGAAGGGCACTGGATGTGGTGGATCGCTGTGCATGGGGCTTTTTTCGGAGAAGGGTACGTGATTGCCTGATTCAGGCACCATAGCAGAAAGCTCTTCCCCCGTCATCCGCAAAGGATTTCTCCTGGCGCGCCCGTTCGGCGGCCTGTTTGTCCGCTAGGCGGAACATAGCGCGCTGCTTTGGCCGGAACTGAAACGGGAATCGGGAATGTGCGTCGGACAGGCGTTACCTTCGTTTTTTGTGTGTCATTTTACCGCGTTGAATGTATAGTCACACAACTGTGCGGGAGGTGGGCTGGCCATGGGACAAATCATACAGAATCTGCTCATGTTTTACGCGTTGATGGAGTACTCCTCCGACTCCATCGTGTTCAAGGAATACTTCAGGGATGAAAAGGGCGGCTTTACGGGGGGGCAGTTCGTCTCTGTCAGCAACGAAAAGGCCAGACACTACGGATTGACCGCTGCCCAGATGAAGGGGAAGACCGACCGGGACCTGCTTCCGCCCAAGGAAGCGGCCAAATCGCTGAGCGACGACCTGTGGGTCATGACCAACAGGCGTGCAATTCGCGATATCCGCGAAACGATCACCCATCCCGACGGCAAGAGCGTGTCGGTGTCCGTCACCAAATTCCCCTGGTTTGACCAGGGTGGAGACATCTTTGGGGTGATCTGCGTTGCGCGCGATATTTCCAGGCGTGTCGAGGCTGAACAGCAGTCGGACCAGCTGAGCGAATTCATGGTCCGAGACCTGTTCAAACCGCTGGCAGCCCTTGGCCGGCGCATGGAAAAACTCGAATCATCCGCGGAGAATGACCGGATCAAAAAGGAGTTTTCGCGTATTCTGGCTAAACTGAAGCAGAAGGTCGGCAGCTCGTAATGGCGCCGGCCCACACACCGTTTCCCGATTTCATCCCGCTCCTCGGCCGCCAAGGCGGATGGGGTGGCTGGAATGAACCGCTGGCATCCGGAGGGGGGGCGCGACTCCGTCATAAGCCGGCCACCGGTTCCGCAGCCAGCATGGCCGGGAACGGTCTGTTCCATACCCCGCATGAAAGAGGTCTGCCCTATGCATGATCGACCCCGTGAAACCGTTTCGACACTGCAAACGAACGATGTGGAGGAACTTCAGGCGGTGCTTACGATCAAGAATCAGTTGATACAGTCGCTGACCTACGAGCGCGATGACCTGGAGCAACGGTTCAAGGAGATCGGCCAGAAATATCTGGACCTGCTGGGGCGCCACGAGGCTCTGCGCCAGGAAGTGGAGCGCATGCCCAGCCTGGAGGAACTGGTGAAACTGCAGACGACGATCATGAATCTGGAACAGCAACTCAAACTGTGCAGACGCAGGGCAGTCGCGCAGCCGGTCTGCGACAACCGGAGTGTGGGGTGCGATACCCCGCAGATGGAGAGTACGGACAAGGCCTGAGCCGGGCCATTACCAGGGCCGGAGACGGGATACATGCCGGAGGATGAACGCTTTTATAGAAAAAATCGTAAAGGACAGACAACGGAACCATGGACATAGCCGGAAACAGCCAAACGTCCCCCCCCTACGAGAACAATAATCTGCTGCCGGCTGAGCGGCATCTGCGCATCCGGGAACTGCTGCGGGAGCGGGTCACCATACGGGTTACGGAATTAAGTGAAAAGCTGGGCGTGTCGGAGATGACCATCCGCCGCGACCTGGAGGCGCTGGAGCGACAGGGGGCCCTGGAGCGCACCCATGGCGGCGCTGTGTATCGCCATGAGCGCGTGAGCTACGAAAACGGCTATGAGAACCGCCTGAAGGAATTTGTGGATCTGCTGGACCTGGTCGGTCGCAGGGCCGCCTCCCTGATCGCGCCCAACGATTCGATCCTGCTCCATTGCGGCACCACGGCACTGCATCTCCTGCGCTACCTGGATCCGGAGATGCCGGTCAGGATCTACACCAACAACATCGGCGCCATCGACGAGGTGCGGGGTAAAAAGGCGGAACTTGTGCTGCTGGGGGGAGAACTCCGGCGGGACTCCAACTCCCTGGAGGGGCCGCTGACAATGCAGATGATCCGCCAGATCCACCCCGCCAGGGCCTTTCTTGCCGCGGACGGGATCAGCATGGCTGAGGGCATTACCAGTTCCTGCTTTGCCGAGGCTGACTTTCAGCGGGCCATGATCGAGCAGACCAGGGGGCAGGTCGTTGTCATGGCCGGCAACGGCGCATTCGGTCGGGTTGCCGAGGTGCAGGTCGCTCCGCTGGAGCGGGCCGACATCCTGATCCTCGACCGCAACCTGCCCAGGGAGCCCCTGCGCGACCTGGAGTTGCTGGGAGTCCAGGTGCTGGTTGCCTGACAGTTGCCTTGTCGCCTGAAATGCTGCCCGTCTCCTGTCACGACTATCCAGGTACCCATGTCAGGGAGAGGGAACTCTGGAAGGCCGCGGGGGTATAACTCCACGACCGGAAGTGGTATCAGTGTGCCCCCGGACTCGGCATGGGGCAGACCCTCTTTGTGGCTTTCGAGAGGAAAGCCTATACCTATGAGCGATCGTGCCACCTGTCTGGCGCTGAAAAGAAACAGGAACTCGTCATTCTTCCGAAAGGGGATCCCAGCCTGCTGAACAGCTATCAGGTGGTGCAGGTCAATGCCGTCAGATGGCCCAGGTGAACGCAGCCGGCGCCAGGGTCTGTGCCGATTTCATGGCGTCTCAAAAAACAGAGAGACTCATTGCCGGGTTTGGTGTGGAGATATTCGGCCAGCCGCTTTTTGTTCCGGATGCGGGGGAGAAACAGGGGGAAGGTAACTGACGGGGATCAACGGGAAGGGGAAAAACCGCCTCCCGAAGCCTGTTCGGGAGGCGGTAAGGCCCGCTATTCTTTCACGCCAATGATGACGCTGGGCGCCTTGAACATGGCGCTGACGGTGCTTCCCATCGTGAGTCCCAGGTTTGTGGCGCTCTCGTTGGTGATGACGGCGGTCAGGCAGGTGCCGTTGCCCACATCCACACCGACTTCCGCGCTGACCGGTCCCTGGACGAGCTTTGTCACCTTGCCGCTGAGCAGGTTGCGCGCGCTGATCTTGACCCCCTGCATATCGCCGCAGATGATCAGGTTGCTGGCCTTGATGATGGCGAATGCCTCTTTGCCTTCTTTCAAGCCGAGGCTTTCGGCGCTTGAATTGGTGATAACCGCCGCGATGGAGGAACCGCCCTTCAGGTTGAGGATAACTTCGGTGTTGACCGCGCCCGTTTTTACGCATGCCACGGTTCCAGCCAGGCAGTTTCTTGCACTGATTTTCATGGTCTCTCCTGCATAGTAGTAAAGTGTGACGTCACAAGTTTCTCACCCTACGGCTCTTTCCGTGAAGAATCAATAGTTTTAATAAATGTGTCAAAAGTGAACGATTTGGATGGGCAGAGGTGGTGCCTGGCGGTCCCTGAAGCCATGTGCCAGAGATAAGCGTCGAAGCGTCTACCACTGGCCGGCGATCTCCCCCATGTGGCTGGTGTCGTAGCCGGGTAGCTCGGCAACGGCCCGGCGCAACTCCTGGCCGTTGATCAGCTCCAGCAGCGGCCGGAGCAGGTCGCTCTCGTAGTGGACGCGGGGGATCACCAGGTCGTAGCGCTCCATCTCCAGGGGGATGAAGTCCAGCTCCAGCGCCCGCGCGGCGGCTGCGATGCCGAGACCGCAGTCGGCCAACCCCGACTGGACCGCCACGGCAACCGCCATGTGGGTGTACTCCTCCCGTTTGTACCCCTGGATCTGCTGGGGAGCGATCCCCAGCTTGCCCAGGTGGTAATCCAGAAGTACGCGCGTGCCCGCCCCGCGCTGACGGTTGACGAAGCGCAGCCCCTCCCGCGTCAGATCCGCCAGCCCTCCGATCCCCTTGGGGTTGCCCTGCGGGACGATCAGCCCCTGCTGGCGGTGCATGAAGGTCAAAAGCACCACCGGCAGGCCGGGCAGGTACTGCTTTATGTAGGAGACATTGTAGTCCCCCGTGGCCGGGTCCAGCAGGTGGGCTCCTGCCAGATGGGCGTCTCCCCGTTTCAGCGCCATCAGCCCTCCAAGGCTGCCGGCGTTGGCGCTGGTGAAGCGGCGGCCGGAATCGGCCAGGTACTGCGCCAGCAGGTCCAGGCAGAGGTCGTGGCTGCCGATGTGCACCAGGGTGCGTTGGATCTCGGCCGGAGTGCGGTAGAGCTCCACCGTAACCTCCTGACCCGCCTCCACCCCTTCGGAGAAGCGCGGTATGCGCACGATCCCGTCGGCGCGCACCAGAGAGGTGATCACACCCGCCCCGCGCGACAGCGGCGCTGCCACGGCCCGCTCGCCCACCTGTCCCACGGTCACGCGCACCGTTTCGTCTTCGCCCATGGGGGAGAGCAGCTTGCGGGTGATGGAAGCCTGCATCCTGGGCTTCTCCCGTCCTGGCAATCCGAGCCAGTGGGAGATGAGCGGCTCCACGAAGGTCTCTCCGGTCAGGGCGCAGGAGACCGGATAGCCGGGAATGCCGATCACCGGCCTGTTGAAGCCGGCGATCATGCCGAGAATGACCGGGTGGCCGGGGCGCACCGCAACTCCGTGAACCAGCAGTTTGCCCAGTTCCACCACGATACTGGAGGTGAAATCCTCGCTCCCCGCCGACGAGCCGGCATTGACCAGCACCAGATCGTGCTCGGCGGCCGCCTCCAGCACCGTTGCCTTGATCAGCTCGTAATCGTCCGGCACCACCGGGTAGCGGGTCGGAATGCCGCCCCACTGGCTCACCTGGGAGGAGAGCACCAGCGAATTGTATTCGATGATGTCCCCCGACTTCAGGCCGTCGCGGCGTGCCTGCTCCACCGTCACCAGCTCGGTGCCGGTGGGGATGACCGCCACCCGCGGTCTGCGGCGCACGTTGACAGTGGCGTGACCGCACCCCGCCAGGGCGCCCAGGTCAACCGGTTTCAGCAGATGGTTGGCCGGCAGCACCAGTTCGGTGGCCACCATGTCCTCTCCCATGGGCCTGACCGCCGTCCAGGGGGCGACGCCGGCGTGGATCTCGATTGATTCGCCGCCGTCAGGTTCGTCGATGTGCTGGGTCTGCTCGATCATGATCACGGCATCGGCCCAGGCCGGAATCGGGTCGCCGGTATCCACGTAGGTTGCCGGGCCGGCCGGGCCGATCGCCAGGCGTTTGGGCGCCGTCTCCATGGCGCCGATGGTATCGGTGGAACGCACGGCATAGCCGTCCATGGCGCTGGCGTGGTAGGCGGGAGAGGAAAGCTCCGCCCAGACCGGTTTGGCGGTCACGCGGCCCAGGGCCTCGTCGACGGCTACCTCCTCGCCGGGCATCTCGTCCCATGCCCAGACCTCCTCCATGGCCGTGATGAAGCGGCTCCAGGCCTCGTCCAGCGGTATGTTTTCCAGAAAAAAATTTCTGCTCTTGCTCATTGCCGTCTCCTGCCATTGGATATCATGCCCATTGCACGTTTCTTCGCAGCGACGCGTTGCACTGCGTTGCTGCGGATTTGATCGTCAACGCATGGCTGAATCAGAACAGCTCAACTTCGACCGTTTCATCCCGGTACAGTCCGCTGGAGTTGAGCGGTACGCATACCATGCCATCGGAGTTGATCATGGTGTAGATCAGGTTGGATTTGCCGAAGACCGGTTCGGCCCACAGCCGTCCGTCCCGGTCGGCCAGCTTGACCTGAACGTAGTCCTCGCGCCCCGGCGCCGAGGGAATATTGTGGGTGAGCGTTGCCCCTACACGCCGCCGCAGGGGGACGTGGCTGATCCCCTGTATCCTGCGCAGCAGGGGACCCAGAAACAGGTCGGCCACAACCATGGCGCTGACCGGGTTGCCCGGCAGGCCGATCACCGGCTTGCCGTCGCAGGCGCCCAGGATGGCAGGCTTGCCCGGTCGCAGGGCGATTCCGTGTACCAGCACGCCCGGTGCGCCCAGCCTGTTGATCACATCCGCCGTCAGGTCGCGGGTGGAAACCGATGAGCCGGCGGAAACCACCAGGCAGTCGGCCTCTTCCAGCGCCGATCTGGCCGCGGAGAGCAGCGCGTCGAAGTCGTCGGGTATGATCCCCCGTTGGAGCGGGATGCCGCCTGCCCGGGAGACCAGGGCCGAGATGGTGTAGCTGTTCACATCCCGTATCTGGCCGGGGGCGGGGCTCCGGTCGGGGGGGATGACCTCGTCGCCGGTGGAGATGATCGCCACCCGTGGACGGGCAGCCACCTTAAGGCTGGTGATGCCCAGAGCGGTCAGGCCGCCCAGGTCCTGGGGCCTGAGCAGGTGCCCGGCCTGGAACAGGGGATCTCCCTCCCTGACGTCCTCTCCCACCTCGACCAGGTTCTCGCCCGTTGCCACGGAGCGCAGCACCTCGATGGTGGCATCGTCCAGTTTCTGTGTCCGCTCCACCATCACCACCGCATCGGCTCCAGCCGGGAGCATGCCGCCGGTGTAGACGGTGATCGCCTGGCCGGAAGCCACCGTCAGGGGGCAGGCCCGGCCCATGGGCGCCTCGCCGATCAGGGTCAGGTATGCCGGCAGCGATTCGCTTGCGCCGAAGGTGTCTTCGGCGCGCACGGCATAACCGTCCATGGTGCAGCGGGGAAAGGAAGGGAGGGAGGAGGGGGCCAGCAGGTTCTCTGCCAGGGCCCGGTCGAGGGCCTCCAGAGTGGAAACCGTTTCCAGCCGGATCTCCGGGGGGAGTTGGTTGAACAAGAGTCTGAGCGCATCCGCGGGGGGAAGCACCGTAAACATTTCAGGCATCGGGACTCCTTGCTCCTCGTGTTCGGGATATCTGGTTCGGGCTGTGCCTCTCCCCGGGAGGCATGGGCGGTCGTTCCGGGTTTCCCGCCCCCCTGAAGCCGGGGGGCAGAGGGCGCCAGATTGTAGCACAGCTGCGTCTGATGCAAAGAATTTTCGTTCCTGAGGAGCGTCATTCCCTGCAGGGCTCGTCTCCGTTGCGCGGGGATCGCTGTTTTTCCTGTCCGCCAAAGGCTTGACTCCGGCAGCCTACTTTGCAAAAGTGCACGGGAACAAAAACCTTCACGGCACATCGCCGCATAAGGAGCCAACCATGTCTTCCCTGGATTTTGAACGCGAAAAAGATGCTTTCGAAACATATTATGAAAATAACCGGAAGCTTCTGACCGATGCCAAGAACGCCTATATGCGCATCATCAGTTCACTGATCAAGCGATCCGATGTGGGCGAGGTTACAAGGATCCAAGGCCGGGTCAAGGACAAAGATGAGTGCATCAAGAAATTTCATCGCAAATACCAGGGCAGGCTGGAATCCGATGAGCAGCCCTATGAAATCAAGGATTTCATGTCAGACCTGATCGGCGTACGGATTGTCTGCCTCTATGAAGATCAGATCTCCGTGCTGACGGAACTGTTGCAGCGGCATTTCAGGGTCCTCGATATCACCGACAAGATATCGGCCGTGGAGAGCACCGAGGACTACTTCGGCTACAAGGGGTTGCACATGGACCTGGCCCTGAACGATACAATGGCTGCAAAACCGAAATACCTTCCCTATGCGCGTCTTTCCTTTGAGGTGCAGATCAGGTCATTAATCCAGGATGCCTGGAGCGTGCTGGACCACAAGATCAAATACAAAAAATCGATCCCCATTGATCTCAAGCGCAGGATCAATGTCCTCTCCGCCCTGTTTGAACTGGCCGACCGGGAGTTCAAAGAGATACGCATCGCCACCGCGGAACTGATGCAGGAGGCGACGGTGGCGTTGATAAGTGATCAGACTGACGACTCCTCCGATGAGAGGGGACCGGCTGGGACAACGTCAAGCCAGAAAGCCGTAAACGCCTTTAGTTTCATGCGTATCGTAGGGCACTTCTTCCGTGATTTCGAATTTGAGGAGCACAAGGTCGACGACTTTGTCCATGATATTCTGAAGCTGGATAGCAGTTTTCAGAAATCGGATCTGCATACCTGTCTGACCGAGAACCTGAAAACAGTCAGGGAGTATCGCGACCATTTCATGACTGAGAACCCCGACAAAACCTTCAGCCACTACACCTCCATCAGGCACTGCCTGTATCTCTACGATCAGGAAACCTTCGTACGTATCCTGTCCAGGGGGGCGAGGGAACGCTTTTCAGTCTGGTTGGACGACATCCGGAGGAAACCGTAGATCACCTGTCGTTTCCGTTTTGTCTTTCTTGCCCGTGATCCCGCCCTTTGGCGGGGGATGGACGGGACCTCCGCGGCTGCCGTCCTTTTACACAAAAATTACATTCACGGTGCAGTATTTCTTTCGGTACGGCTGTACACTTGATTCTGATAGGGCAGGCGGTGCTCCCTCCCATAACGCGGACAGGCTCGTTCCGCACTTCCCGGGCTTTAGTGCGCTCCTGCCGAAAACCCTGAAGGGCTTGGATGATACCGGCTGTTCACGCTTCGGTTTCGCCGGGAAGCGCGGCGAAAGAGCCTGATGCGTTCCCTCCACCCCCACCTGCCGCTTCAAAGTTTGTTACCGGTGACCCCTCGCGTTACCCCGTTACGGGAGTCCACATATGAAGATTCTCCTCGTGTATCCCCTCTACCCTGACACCTTCTGGAGTTTCCGCTATGCCCTGAAATTCATCGACAGGAAGGCGAGCTTTCCGCCGCTGGGGTTGCTGACGGTGGCTGCCATGCTCCCCGGAGAGTGGGAAAAGAGGCTCGTTGATATGAACGTCCGCCCGCTTTGCGATGCTGATCTGGCATGGGCGGATTACGTCTTCATCAGCGCCATGTCCATCCAGCGCACATCGGCCCAGGAGGCAATCGACCGCTGCCGGCAACGAGGGGTGAAAACCGTTGCCGGCGGTCCCCTCTTTACCGCTTGCCACGAGGATTTCCCCCATGTGGATCATCTTGTGCTGGGCGAGGCGGAGCTTAGCCTGCCACCCTTTCTGGATGATCTGTCGAGAGGAGAGCCGCGGCATATCTATGCCGACGAACGGCGGGCTGACTTAAGAGATACTCCCATCCCGCTCTGGGAACTGGTCGATATCCGGGACTACGCCGCCATGAACGTCCAGTATTCGAGGGGTTGTCCCTTCGACTGCGAGTTCTGTGACATCACCGCCCTGCTGGGGCGCACGCCGCGCACCAAGCAGCTTCCGCAGTTGCTCGCGGAACTGGAGAGCCTCTATGTGTGGGGGTGGCGCGGGGCGATCTTCTTTGTCGACGACAACTTCATCGGCGACCGAAAAAAACTGAAGCGGGAACTGCTCCCCGCCATGATCGACTGGATGGAGGAACGGGGTCGCCCGTTCTACTTCTATACCGAGGCGTCCATCGACCTTGCCGATGACGGACAACTTATGGAACTGATGGTCAGAGCGGGGTTTCAGGAGGTCTTCATCGGCATCGAAACTCCCCTCGAAGAGGGGCTCGCCGAGAGCGGTAAAGTCCAGAACAGGAACCGCGACCTGCTGGCCTCGGTACAACGTATCCAGCGGGCCGGCCTGCAGGTGCACGGCGGATTTATCGTCGGTTTCGATAGCGACCCGCCGTCGGTTTTTGACCGTCAGATCCGCTTCATCCAGGAGAGCGGCATCGTCACCGCCATGGTCGGAGTGCTGATCGCCCTGCGCGGCACCAGGCTCTATCAGCGCCTGCAGCGGGAGGGGCGCCTGCTGGGAGAAGCCACCGGCAACAACACGGCAGTCACCCTTAATTTCATCCCCCGGATGGAGGTAAAGAAACTCATCGACGGCTACCGGGCTATCCTTGATACCATCTACTCCCCCAGGAACTACTATCAGCGGGTAATCAGGCTCTTCAGGGAGTACCGGCCGTTGCCGGGAAAATTTAACCTCCAGCCGGGGTATGTGGGGGCGCTTTTCAAGTCGATCATCTTACTGGGGGTGATCGGCAAAGAAAGGTACTATTTCTGGAAACTCTTCTTCTGGTCTCTTTTTAGAAAGCCGCGGCTTTTCCCGCTGGCCATAACCTATGCCATTTACGGGTTCCACTTCAGAAAGGTTGCGGAAAAGATCAGCGCAACGGAGCGTTCGCTGGTGGTGGGATGGCCTGAATGATGTACCGGTTGTGCTGCGCAGCGCACATGCCCGAGCATGGACGATGGGTAGGCATCAGTCACTATTCCGGCGTGACTCGGAAGAGGACAGTCGCCGGAAGGCCGATGCCTTGAAGGCGGCGTGCACGATGCTCCCCTGCCGGATATCCAGCTCCCGGGCTGCCTCGGGAACGATTTCGGCCAGAAGCTTGCCTCCGCCGCATTCCAGCTCGATCCCGATCTTGGCCCCGCTCTCGAACAGGGAGGATACGCGACACTCCAGCAGGTTGCGGGCGCTGATCGCCTCGGGATGCCGCTTGAAGATGATGATGTCCTTTGATGACAGCTCGAACAGGCCGCTGGATGCGTCACGGTTGGCGGCTGACAGGTACAGCTCCCCCCCTGGCCAGCGATAGACGCACAGGCCGTCCCGCTCAACCATCCCCTCCAGTTCCAACAGGTTGATGAAGCCGACCGGACTCTGCCCCATGCGGTTGCGGGCCAGTTGTTCGCTGGAACTCTGCTCGGCTATGCGCCCCTTTTCCACCACCAGTACCGTCTCGGTCATCAGGCGCATCTCCACCATGGAGTGGGATATGAACAGGTAGGGGATGTCGAAGCGCTCGCTGACGCTCTTCAGGTAGGGGATGATCTGGAAGCGGAGTGTGTCGTCCAGGGCAGACAGCGGCTCGTCCATGAGCAGCAGGCGCGGATTGGCCAGGATGGCTCGCCCCAGGGCCACCCGCTGCTTCTCCCCGCCGGACAGGTTGGTTACCCCGCGGTCCAGCAGTTTGTCGATCTTGAGCAGTTTCACCAAGTCGTGGAAGTCGATGGTGCGCAACTCGGGCGGGCAGCGTTTGAAGCCGTAGAGTAGGTTCTTCCTGACGCTTAAGTGGGGGAACAGGCAGTGCTGCTGGAAGACCATGGCGATGCGCCGCCGTTCGGGAGGGAGGTTGATCTTCCGGGAAGAGCTGAACAGACATGCGCCGTCCAGAACGATCTCACCGTCGTCCGGCGTCAGCAGACCGGCCAGCAGGTTGACCAGGGTTGATTTGCCCCCGCCCGATTTGCCGAAGATACCGATGCGGTTACCCTCCACGCTGAAATCGGCCGAGAGGGTAAAATCGTTGAGGCGCTTTGTTAGCATCATGCTCAGGTTCATGTCACGACTTCCAGGCCAGTTTTTTACGGATCAGCTCATGCAGGGCAAGGACCGCCAGGGAGAGGGCGACTGATACCAGGCAGAGGGAGAGGGCCATGTCCTCGCTGCTGGGTGAGCTTGCATATTCGTAGATGGCCAGCGGCAGGGTCTGGGTCACTCCGGGTATGTTGCCGGCCACGATGATGGTGGCGCCGAACTCCCCCAGGCTGCGGGCGAACATGAGCGACGAGCCAGCCAAAAGCCCCGGCAGCGACAGCGGCAGGATCACGGTCAGCAGGGTGTCGTGCCAGCGCGCCCCCAGGGTTCGCGAGGCCCTGATCAGCTGTGGGTCGATGGACTCCATGCCGATGCGCAGGGAGCGCACCATCAGGGGGAAACCGACCACCGCCGAGGCGATCATGGCGGCCTTGAGGGTGAAGATGATCCGGATGCCCATAGTGTCCAGCAGGCTCCCCAGCCAGCCGTTTTTGCCCAAGAGCAGCAACAGCAGATAGCCCACCACCACCGGCGGAAGGGTAAGGGGGAGGTTGACCAGCACCTCCAGCAGCAGTTTTCCCCTGAATTTGACGAAGGTGATCAGGTAGGCGGCTACAAAAGCAAAGGGGAGCGAGAGAAGCGTTGCCGCCACGGCAACCTGGCTGGAGAGGCGGATGGCATCGATGTCCGCCGATGTCAGTGAAAACATGGAGTTCCTTTAGGCGAGGGGAGAAGCCGTGACTGGTCACCAGTCACGGCCTTTATTCTTCGGTTTACTTTACGTCAAACCCGTACTTGGTCAGGACCGGCTTGGCGGCTTTGCTCTGCAGGAAATGCAAGAATCCGGCCGCATCTTTGTTCCTCGCGCCGGTCAGGGTCAGGGCCATGGGGTAGGTCACTCGCGGATAGAGATTCTGGGGGACCGTGAAGAGGATCCTGGCCTGTTTGGCCTGCAGTGCGTCGGTGCGGTAGACGAAGGCGCCGTCAACCTCGCCCCGCTCGGCGTACATCAGGCATTCGCGCACATCCTTGGCCATGACCAGTTTCTGCTCCAGTTGCTTGTCAAGACCGGCCTTTTTCAGCGCTTCCGTGGCATATTCGCCGGCAGGAACGCTCTTGGGGCTGCCGATGGCGATCCGGTTCAGCTTGGTCAGATCCTGCAGCGATGATGCCTGGTTCGTTGTCCCGGCAAAGACCAGAGAGTTGTAGGCAAAGGTGCCGATGGATGACGCATCTGCCATTTTTTTGTTCTTCAGGTAGTCCATCCACTTGATGTTGGCAGAGACGTAGAGATCGGCCGGAGCGCCGTTTTCGATTTGTTTGGCCAGTGCGCCGGATGCGCCGTAATTCTTGAGAAACGTCACCCCGGGATGGCTCTTGGCGTAGGTGGCGGACAGTTCGTTGATAACATCCTTCATGCTGGCTGCCACGGAGAGCTGTACCTCACCGGCCAGGGCCGGAGCGGCCAGCGACAGCAGACAGAGCACAGTCAGACACAGCTTGAACATACGTTTCATCTTTTTTCTCCTCGTTTCTATGGTGTTGAATATGCCCAAGGGGCGACCATCCTGCTTCCGGTTACGGCTTTCGTTGCCGGTCCCCATTTTCCTGATCTGGCTTTCAACTCAACTCTCCGGTGGATTTGACATCATACCCCGGCAGTTCTTTCAGCATGTTCTTCAGCGGCGAGGAACGAACCACGTCCACCAGGGCCCGCACACGGGGGTCGTCTGCCTGTGTCTCCGGGATGCACAGATCAAAGGCCTCCTCCCGCAGGGAGATAAAGTCCAGTCCGGCCTCGTCCGACACCAGCCTCACCGAGATGCCAGCCTCTGCCCAGCCGGCGCGGATGGCCTCCACCACACCCAGGTGATCCCTGGCCATCATGGTCGGGGAGATCTTTCCCCCCTGTAGCAGGTCATCCAGTACCTGGCGTGCACCGGATCCGGTTTCACGCCCGATCCAGCGGATGTTGGACTCAAGGATCTGACGCACGCTGCTCAGCCCCAGTCCAGGGGCCAGAACCAGCCCCTCCTCCCAGTCGGCCAGGCGCAGCAGGGTGAAGGGAACATCCAGGATCTCCCGCGCAGCCTTGCTGTTCTCCTCCGGACTGCTGCTCCTGGCCAGGTGCAGGCCGGCCACGTGCACCAGGCCGTCCCTGACCAATTCCAGTGCAGTGCGGCTCGGCCGGGAGAGCACCAGCATCCGGTAGGGGGTTGAGCGGGCGTATTCCGCCGCCAGGAGGCCGGCCGCCGGGTCGCAGCTGGCCATGACCAGGGTGCGATAGGGGTCGCTGAAGGGGTTTTCGAACAGCCTCCCTTCGCGAAAGACCCCGTCGTGGGGCACCATACCCAGGGGGGAGTGTTCCACCGGGTAGAGTAGCAGCCTGTTGCTGACCATGGCGCGCCAGCAGCGGCAAGGCGCCTGCAGGGGAGGCCAGGCCCAGTGCAGTTCCGTCTGCCCGCCCAGCTGAAAGAGCTCCTCCACCGGGCAGGCGAATACCTTGGCCAGGGCCAGGGCAGCCACGGTGGAGGGCACCAGCTTGCCGGTTTCTATGGCGCTGACGCCGGCGCGGGAGAGTCCGGCCCGTTCGGCCAGTTCCTGCTGCGACCAGCCCCGCTCTTCACGGAATTTTTTTATGTGATTGCTGAGTGGAGTTTCTTCTCTTGACATGATAATGGACTCTGTGACAGTATTCTGTCGCTCCTTGGTTATTTATGACAGCATCGTGACGTGCTTAAGGTTTTTATGACAGTATTCTGTCTATTGCAAGCAAAAAAGAGGGCGTATCAATGACGCTGCTTTCCCATGATGCCGCGCCGTCGGAAAATCCGGGAGGAGGTGTGGGGGGACACACGGTGAACGGGGAATCAACGCAGCACATTTCTGAAACCGGTCGGTGGGAAGATGGCACTGACCAGGCAGGAGCCGGAGAGGAGGCAGACGCTCTCCGGACGTCAAACGTTCTTCTGGGGAAAGAACAGCTCAATCTGATGGTCAGGATCCATGAGCTTGGCTCCATCGGTATGGCTGCCCGGAAGCTCGACATCAGCTTCAGGGAGGCTTGGGACATGGTCATGGAGATCAACCGCCTCTCTGTCACGCCGCTGGTGTACCGCATGGGTATCGGCACGACGGGCGGTGTTACCCTCCTGAGCGAGGAGGGGAAGATGATCCTCTCCCGACTGAACGCGGAAACAAGGGGAACGGGACGGAACGTACGGCTCTAAGTAACAGGCTGGATCGCACAATTCCGGCAGGGGACGAATCGCCTTTTAACGGCCTGTGAGCCGGGCCGCCCATGGGCTCTGGCCGGATTACTGATAAAAACTGACTACGAACATCACATTTACATTGTTTGCTCCTGCTTCCCCGCGGCGATGAGTCCACGGGTGGCGGAGTCGGGGATTTCGCCGAAAACAGCGGCATCCCCCTGATCTGGAAGTTATGAATACCGAGGTTATCCAAGGCCAACGTGTGTCCGACTCCGTTGGTCTTTTTTGTGTCCACAACGTTTTCAAGCGGCGCTCATTGCATGCCGGAGCCTCCTGTCGGCGAAGCGGGACGAATGTCTTTTTCATCTCTCTCTTGCAATGCTTGACGTGGCTGCCGCCTTTCTATGGCGGCAGCCTTTTTTCCTCCCCTGGGGAAAACAGTAAACCTTTGTGGGGCAGCTTTTGATGCGAAGGACAACGGGAGACTAGACAAACCGTGAAAAAAACACTCTGGATATCGGGACTCGTACTGCTGCTCTGTCTTACCGTGCTGGTGTCGCTGACCTTGGGCAAATACCCGGTGGGCCTTGCTGAACTGGGCGATTACCTGCTCTCCCTGTGCGGCGTCGGCTCTCTGGATGGCGAGAGAGCCGCCCTTTTGCGCAACATCCTGGTGGAGATCCGTCTGCCGCGCATCCTGGCCGCCCTGCTGATCGGCGCTGCGCTGTCCGTTTCCGGGGCGGCGTTCCAGTCCATGTTCATCAACCCCCTGGTATCCCCCAGCCTGCTGGGGGTGCTCTCCGGCGCCTCCTTCGGCGCGGCCCTGGGAATGATTCTGTCCGGCGAGTGGCTGGTGGTACAGCTATCTTCCTTCCTGTTCGGCCTGCTGGCGGTGCTGCTCTCCCTGGGGGTCGCCCGGCTGTACCATGGCGACCGCCTGCTGATGCTGCTCCTGGGGGGGATCATCAGCGGCGCCCTGTTCACCTCTCTGCTTTCCGTCGTCAAATACCTGGCCGATCCCTACAACCAGCTTCCTGCCATCGTCTACTGGCTGATGGGAGGACTCAGCATGGTGGACATCAGGACGGTGCTGGTGGTCTCGATCCCCATCGGGCTGGGCATACTGGCCATTATCGTCCTCTCACCCTACCTCAATATCCTCAGCATGGGGGATGACGAGGCAACGACCCTGGGGGTCAGGGTCAGCCTGATCCGCATGACCCTGATCTTCTTCGCCACCCTGATCAGCGCCCTGACCGTGGTGCTGGGGGGGATGATCGGCTGGGTCGGGCTGATCGTGCCGCACATCGCCCGCATGCTCACCGGCCCGGACAACCGGTTGCTGCTGCCGGTGGGGGCGCTTCTGGGTGCCATCTACCTGGTGGTGGTGGATGATGTCTCCCGGCTGATATTCAGCGTCGAAATCCCCCTGGGGATCGTCACCTCCCTGGTGGGCATTCCCTTCTTCGCGCTGGTGCTGAAAAACGCACGGAAAGGATGGGGCTAATCATGTTGCTTCAGGCTGACAACATCACCTTCGGTTATTCCGCGAAGACGGTGCTTCACGACGTCTCCTTCTCAATCCGCAAGGGCGAGATCGTATCGCTCCTGGGTCCCAACGGATGCGGCAAGACCACTCTGCTGAAACTCCTGCTGGGGCTGCACCACCCGAAGCAGGGCGGCGCGGTCCGCTTCGAGGGGAAGAAACTCTCCTCCATCAACCGCAAGACCCTGGCGTGCAGCATCGCCTATGTGCCCCAGTTTCACCGGGCTTCCTTTGCCTACCGGGTGATCGACGTGGTGCTGATGGGGAGGATGCCGCACAAGCCCTTTTTCGCCCGTTTCAGTCGGGATGACCTGCGCCTGGCCAGGGAGGCGCTGGAAAAACTCTCCATCCTGCACTTGGAAGAGCGGCCCTATACGGAGATCAGCGGCGGAGAACGGCAGCTGGCGCTGATCGCCCGGGCCATGACCCAGGGGGCCCACACCTTCATCTTCGACGAGCCGGCCAACGGCCTGGACTACGGCAACCAGATCCGGCTTTTGGAGGAGTTGCTCAACCTGAGCCGCGAGGGGTACACCTTCATAAAATCGACCCATTTCCCCGATCACGCCCTCTGGGTGGCGGACCGGGTGCTCATGATGAAGCAGGGGAACATCATCGCCAACGGCAGTTCGGACGAGACCATAACCAGCGAAAACCTGTACTCCCTGTACGGCAGGGAGGTGGACATCCATAGGCTGAAGGAGAACTTCAGGGTATGCGTGCCCAGCAGGCTGGGAATGGCCTCGAAAACACACTGATTGGCCGACGAACGCGTCAGGCCACGGGAAGGAGAATCATTGATGGTTCAGATTACGGATGTTCACGAGGTGCTGGAGCGTTGCGTCGCGTACCACGGCCACTTTTGCGCCGGCCAGTCCCTGGGGGTGCGCATCGCCAAGAAAGGGCTGGAGCTGATCGGTGCGGAGGATCAGAAGGACCTGATCGTGTTCGTGGAAAACGACCGCTGCATCGCCGATGCGGTGCTGATGGCCACCGGGACCCGCCTGGGAAGGCGCAGCCTGAAGTTCGTCGACTACGGCAAGATGGCGGCCACCTTCATCAATCTGAAGAAGGACCTCGCCTACCGGGTCGGCCTCAAACCGGTGGATCACGAGGAGACGGTCCGTGAAGGGGAGCAGGATGACATGAAGGATCGGGTGCTGACCCTGGCCGACGAGGAACTGCTCTTCTGGAATCGGGTCAGGGTCAGCCTGAAGAAGGAACAGCTTCCGGGCAAGCCGGAACGGATCGTCCGCTGTGCGGTCTGCGGCGAGAAGGTCTTCGACGCCAAGGATATCATGGGGGAGGGGGAGAATGACGGCCCGCTCTGCGTCTCCTGCGCCCATGGCGCCTACTACCAGGCGGGGGAATAGGCTATGGATTGGCTCAAAAACCTCGTGGATTACGGCGTGATTTCGCTTTTGGTGCTGCTGAGCGTCGTTGCCGTCAGCTGTGCCATCGAACGCTATCTGACCTACCGGCGGATTGAACTGAACGATTATCAGGACAAGAAATCCCTGGAGCTGGAGCTGACCTCGCGGCTGCACCTGATCGCTACGGTGGGGAGCAACGCCCCCTATCTGGGGCTCTTGGGCACGGTGCTGGGGATCATGCTGACCTTCGCCACCATGGGCAGGGAGGGGTTCATGGACACCTCCAAGGTCATGGTCGGCCTGGCCCTGGCCATGAAGGCCACCGCGGCCGGGCTATGCGTGGCCATCCCCTCCACGGTCCTCTACAACCTGCTGCTGCGGCGGGTCAAGGTGCTCATGTTCAGATGGGAGATCATGAATGGAAGAAAAGGAATTTGACTACATCAACATCATCCCGTTCGTGGACATCATGCTGGTGCTCCTGACCATCGTGCTGACCACCTCCACCTTCATCGCCAGCGGCGGCATCCCGGTCAATCTCCCCAAGGCCTCGCGCAGCAACCAGGAGGTCATCAAGACCAGGACTATCCAGGTGGACAGGAACGGAACCATCATATTCGACGGCCATATCCTGACCATGCCTGTGCTGGCCTCGGCCCTGCGGCCGCTTGACCGGGCCACCCCCTTCCTGATCAGGGCCGACCGGGACATCTCCTTGCAGGGATTCGTGGATGTGCTGGACACGGTCAAGAGCTGCGGTTTCAGCCGGGTCAGCCTACAGACCGAGAACCGGCAATGAACAGACAGCGGAAGTCTCTCTGTCTGTCGCTCCTGATCCATGGCGCGCTGTTCTCCTCCCTTTATGCGGTGAGCAGTTCCTCGGCCTGGCAGAGCGCTCCGGTGGTGATCGACTTCGACGTCTCATCGGGGGCAGGTCCTGTCGGTGCTCCTGGCCCATTGCCGGCAGGGCCGGCCGCACGATCCAACCCGGCACCCCGCCCCCGGGCAGTGGCGCCCCTGCCGCCTCCCCCTGTCGCGCCGCAGGCGATTCCCAGGACGGCCCTGGAACAGAACGGCCCGGCGGCCATCACCGCGCCGGAGAAACGGGAGACCGTTACAACAGCCCGGGGCGAGGGGCAGACACGGGCGATCGTTCCCGACGGCCCCCCGGGCTTTCCGGGCGGGGTGGGGAGCGCTCCGCCCGGCAGCGGAAGCGGCGGTGGGGGCAATGGAGGCGGCGGCTCGGGGAGCGGAACCGGAGGTGGCAGCGGCGGCGGAGTAACGGCCGAGCAGTTGCGCAACCGCTACCTGAGGGAGCACTTCGCCTACATCAGGGACCTGATCCAGAAGAACATCTCCTATCCGGCGCGGGCGCGGAAATTCGGCTGGGCCGGCAAGGTGGTGGTGACCTTCATCATCCACGAATCCGGAAAAGTCAGTAACGAGCGGGTAATCGCCAGTTCCGGCCATGACCTTCTGGACGGCAACGTGATCGACACCATCAGGGATGTGTCCCCCTTCCCCAGACCGCCGGTCAAGGCCGAACTGCGCATCCCCATCGTCTACCGGCTGGATTGAAATGCAAGAGCCGTTCGCCCCTCATGCGGATTCTCGAATCGCACACATTTCACGAAAGGAATAAACCAATGCAGATGGACGTGAATTCATTCGATCAGTTGGCCCGGGAGGTGTTCGCTCCGGTCTATCCCGTTATTGCCTCCCAGGTTGTTCAACACACCGGCATCACCGAAGGGGTCTGCCTGGACATGGGCTGTGGCGGCGGCTACCTGGGGCTCGCCCTGGCGCGCATCACCAATCTATATGTCCGTTTCCTGGACCAGTCCCGGGAGATGCTCGACATCGTACGGGCCAATCTGGCGGCCAACGGCCTGGAAAACAGGGGGGATGTTCTGGAGGGGAATGCGGAGTCAATCCCGCTTCCCGACCGCTCGGTCAACCTGGTCATCAGCCGCGGCTCGCTCTTCTTCTGGGACCGGGTACCGGCGTTCCGGGAGATATACCGGGTTCTGGCTCCCGGCGGCATGAGCTATATCGGCGGCGGCTTCGGATCGCCCGAGCTGAAGGACGAGATCACCCGGCGCATGGAGGCCAGGTCAGGGGATAACGGCCAGTGGCGCGAGAAGGTAGCCAGGAACCTGGGACCTCAGGCGCCCCGGGCCTTCGAGGATGAGTTGCGTTGTGCCGGGATACCCGATTTCAGGGTAGAACAGAGCGAGGCAGCCGGGCTCTGGATCATCGTGAGGAAATAGAATATGGAAAAGCTGCGTTGCGAAGTGTGCGAGAGGAGCTGTGTCATATCCACCGGCGGCCTGGGGGCGTGCGGGCGCTATGGGGAGCAAGATGGCGGTATCGTGGAGCGTTATCCAAACCAGTACCTGGTGGCCTGCCCCATCTCCATCGAAACCATGCCCATGCTCCACTTCCACCCCCGGGCAAAGTTCCTCCAGATCAGCAGCACCGGTTGCAACTTCGATTGTCCCGGCTGCATCTCCACCGTCATCGTCAAGGAGATGTCCCCTGCCAGTAGTGCCCTGCAACGGCTGACGTCGGAAGAGGTGGTCCGCAAGGCCCTGGACAACGACTGCGTGGGGATTGCCTTTCTGATGAACGACCCCCTGGCCGGCTTGCCCAGCTTCATCCAGGTGGCGGCCCTGGCCCGCTCCCACGGCCTGCTCATGGGGTGCTCGACCAACGCCTATTTCACCGAGTCGTCCCTGGCCGCGTTGCTGCCGCACCTGGATTTCATCAATATCGGCTTCAAGGGCTTTTCCGATCAGGCCTATGCCGCCTGTGGCGCGGCGAGCGTGCAGCCGGTCCTGCGCAACCTGAAAACCCTCCACGCGGGAGGAGTTCATGTGGAGGTCTCCTGCGTCATGCACACCGGCAATCTGGACGAACTGCGTGACCTGGCCCGCCATCTGGCCGGCATCTCGCCGACCATTCCCCTGCAGGTGATGCGCTTCATCCCTCTGGAGGGGGCCGAGATCTCCCGGGAGCCATCCATCCGCCAAGCCGAGCAGTTCTGCGCCGGCCTCAAGGGGATACTGGAGTACGTCTACCTGTTCAACTCCCCCGGCACGGAACTTCTGCATACCCTTTGCCCCGGTTGCGGCGAGCTGCTGATCAGGCGGGACTTCTACGGTCCCATGGGGGCCAAATTTCTCGATGCCTGCCCCGGACTGTCGCCGGATAACCGCTGTCCCCGCTGTCTCCGCCGCTTGGAGATGGTCGGAGCGCCGGCGGCCACCGTCTACCAGGAGGGGGACTTCGAGGGGGGATACCCGTTCACGCGGGCCCTGGAGATCATCGAGGCGATGCTGATCGCCATGGGGGTGGACCGCAAGGCAACGGTGGTGCGGGCCTGGGAGGAGTTTCTCGGTCAGGGGGACATGCGCGGCTTTCACCGGGCCATCCAGCATCCCGTGAGCTACATCGATATGGCGCGCCATTTCGGGAGCGTTGCCGGTGTGGCCGAACAGGGCGAGAGGCTGGCCGTCTATCTGGAACGGCAGGTGGCGCGCGTTGAAAAGGATCTGTCCGGGGTACGTCATCGACCGAGAGTCTACTATGCCATGGGCACGCCGCTCTTCTACCTGCGCGGCGGTCGCCTGGAGAACCAGCTGGCCGAAACAGCGGGCGGGATCAGCGTTAACCGGGCCCTTGAGGCATCCGGCCGCCCCGGCCGAAGCCTTTCCGTGGAGCAGCTCAACGAACTGGACCCGGAGGTTATGGTCATCTCTGCCTTTATCTCCAGCAGCGTGGATGATTTTTATGCCGAATGCCTCCGCCTGGGGGTAACCGCCCAGGCGGTGCGGAAACGCAGGATCTACGCCCATCCGGCGCCCGGTTGGGATTTCGGCACGCCGCGCTGGATACTGGGGCTGCTGTTTTTGGCACACACCCTCCATCCCGAGCTTTGCCGGGTGGATGTTATGGCCGAAGCGGAGGAGTTTTACCGCAGGTTCTACGGAACCGGTTTTTCCCCGGCCGGAATGAACCGCTCTTTTGGCAAACCGTCGGCGAACTGGCAGTGGGGGAGCGGGTCGGCGGAGCAGGCTCTCATGCCGCAAACAGTGCAATGAATACATGAAAACATCGGCGTTAGCCGGAATGGGAGGAAACAGCATGAGATGGAGCGTAGCGGCGGGGGTGGCCCTGCTCGCCCTGGAGACCACGGTTCAGGCGGGAATGGCGGAGGAGCAAACCGTGGAGGTCGACAGCGTGGAAGTGACCGGCACGCGTGACCGGGAGCCGGTCTACAGCCCGTTCACCGTGCCGGAGAGCGCGGCGGCCACCGTTGAGGAGTTTAGTCGGGAGGATATCCGTGCTGTGGCGCCAAGCAGCGTCTATGACATTGTGGCGCTCTCCCCCGGGGCACAGGTCACGTTTCAGGGGCGCAAGGGGATGAATTCCCTGCAACTGCGTGGCGGCGATACCATGGGCGTTATCCTGGATGGCGTGTATATCCCCTGGTCCCAGGCATCGCGAATGCTGGCACAGTTCCCGGTTGATGCCATTGAGTCGGTCCGTGTCGTGCGCGACAGTTCTGCCGTCACCCTGGGGCCGCTGACCCCCTTTTCTCCGGCAGTGAACCACGACAACGCCCCCACCCCCGGCCAGGGAAGCTCGAACCAGGGTTTCATGGTCATCACCACCAAGCGGGGCAAGGGGTTCGAGGTGGGCGGAATCGCCGAGTACGCCAGCCACAACAGCCGTAACTTCCAGCTCTACCACGGCTACAAGAAGGGGCCTCTCTCCTATCGCCTGGTGGGAACCGTCTCCGGTACCGATGGCCGGGACAACTGGAACAACGCCGACAGCACCCGTTCCATTCTGGCAAACGGCAATTACGACGCTACGGACCTGAAGGCAGACTTCATGGTTTACTTCGCCGACTCCCGGCGGGAGATCCAGCGATCCACGAAGGAGAGCACCACCTATAACTCGCTCTGGTATTACGATCCGATGAAATCCCTTCAGCTCTCCGTCAATCTGCACAAACCCTGGAACGACGTTCACACCACCTCACTCTCCTATGCCCGTGGCCGCGTCACGGCCCACGAAGTGCTGCGCACGACCAAGGCGACCCCCGATGACATCAGCCAGGCTGACCAGAGCGACATGCTGCACCTCTGGCATGTGGCCGCCACTGTGAACAACCGTTTCGTGGCCGGCCTGCAGGGATTCCGCTGGGAAAGCCCCACCGGCCAATTCTTCTACGAGAATATAGCACGCAAGGAGGATCTGGTCTCCGGCTATCTCCATGACGAGTATCGCCTGAACGATCGCCTGACCCTGGATGGCGGAATCAGGGTGGATGCCAAGTTCATCGAAAAGGGGTCGGACAAGTATTCACCGCTTCTGGGCGGCAACAAGATGATCAATGACGAATGGCAGCAACCTGCCATCAGCCTCTCCCTGGGGGGGAGCTACAAGCTGGATCGTATGCATCGCCTGCTGGCCCGCTTCGGCTATACGCGCCAGGATGCCGATTCTTTTCTTGCGACGGTTGACGGCAGTGACCTGGATACTGAGGAGCGCTTCAAGTACGAGGTGGGGATCGAGGCCGGCTACCACCCCGCCTTCAACCCCACGCTCACGTTGTTTCTCTACGATATCAGGAGCTTCGCCTATGCTGCCGCCACCGGCGGAAGCGGCGCCACCGCCTACAATATCTACGATTCGGCTGACGTCATTCGCGAGGGGATCGAGTTCTCCTGCAAGGGGGCTCTCCCCTGGGGCTTCGGCTACAACACCGGTTATTCCTATATCACCACCGACCGCGGCGCGACCAACAAGATAAAGCCGCATCACATGGTGAACCTGCGCCTTTCCCACAAGATCAACGCGGTGGAGAGCAATCTGATCCTGAACTATGTGGGACCCTACGAAAACAACTTCCTCTCCACCGGCAGCGTCTACCGCCCTGCCGGGGGCTATACACGCCTGGATATGAACGTGAGCTACGCTTTTACGCTGCGTGGCGCCCAGGCCCGGGCAACCCTGTACGGTCGCAACCTGTTGGACGACCACTACGTCACCATAGCCGGCTGGCGGGACCAGGGGATGGTCTGGGGCGGCAAGATGGAAGTGGCGTTCTGATAACCGGATGCGAGCTGAAGAGTGGGACCCAACGCCTGCTCTTTGGCTAACGATAGGAACGAAAGGCAACGGAACCATGCAGGCATCCGACACAGGCGATCCGGACAGGAGAGGGATGAGAAGCAGACGTGAAAACGGCGACAAGGGAGGGAGTTCCCGCGTGATCCTGGACGAGGCGGAGCACACCCTGCGTGAACGCTACGGCGACGGCCTGAACGATCTGGTTGTGGAGCGGCTGGTGGTGGGACTCTTCTTCGTGGGGGTGAAACTCTCCAACGGCTGCGGCGGGGTTGCCTACACCCCTCCCGACCTGGTCAGGAACGCCGGCAACCGCATCCTGAAGGGGAATGGGAAAACCCCCTTTATCCGCGGCATGGGCGTCGCGCAGGTCATGGCCGGCGATGTGCCCGGACCATTCGCGGGGGTCATCAGGCTGGCCACCCTGAATGCCCTGTCGGTTCCCTTTCTGGAGGATGGCCGCTATCGCGTGGACGAAAGCGGCGACCTGTCCGGCGTGCAGTCCCTGTTCCGCAACCGGAGAATCTGCATGGTGGGCGCCATCATCCCGCTGCTGAAGAAATTGAAGCACGTCGGCACCGCCGGAGTGTCCATCATCGACCGCAAGCAGGAGACCCGCGCCGAGGCCGGGGAGGGCTACGGAACCTTCGTTTCGCCGGAACGGACCGCCGAGACTCTCTCCTGCTGTGAAACAGCCGTATTCACCGGGGCCGCCATCGCCAACAACAGCATCCGGGAGCTGCTCGGCTTGGTTCCCGGCGCTGCAGCCATCGCCGTGGCCGGGCCGACGGCCGGATTCGTGCCCGAGCCGCTCTTCCGGCGCGGGGTGGCCATGGTGGGAACGGTGGTGGTCAGAGACAGCGACCGGGCCCTGGACATCCTGGCCGAAGGGGGCGGGGGGTACCGGTTGTTCAATGAGTGCGTGCGCAAGATCAACCTGCTCAATGTGGAGCGCCTGCGCCAGCTGGGATTGGGTGGCGCTTTCTGAAAAGGACAAGGAACAAGGCGTGGTTGACCACTGCCCTGGATACTTCGCGTAACGCGACAATGCACTGCAATGATGCTGTGAACACACCATGAGGAGGAAGTAATGAAGAAACAGAAGCGACGTTTTTCCGGCAGAATCAGGAAACGGGGCCTGCTGGCGCCGGTGCTGGCGGTTTCCCTGCTGTCTGCACCAGCCATGGCCGATGACCAGGCGCCGAAGAGTGACGAAAGCGGCGATGTCTTCACCCTGGGCAACGTGGAGGTGACCGGCAAGGGCGAGAGCATCAAGAACCCCGCCGTGGAGGTGGTCACCAGCGAGGACATGCTCCAGTTCGACACCAAGACCGTCTCAGAGGCGGCCAACCTGGTTCCCGGTGTCACCCTTGCCAAAGGGGGGGCGCGCAACGAGTCCACGGTCTATGTACGCGGTTTTGATCTCAAACACGCGCCCCTGTTCATGGACGGCATCCCGATCTACGTCCCCTATGACGGCAACGTGGACCTGGGGCGCTTCTTCACCTACGACCTGTCGGAGCTGGTCATCTCCAAGGGGTTTGCGTCGGTGCTCTACGGTCCCAACACCATGGGGGGCGCCATCAACATGGTCTCCAAGCGCCCCACCAAGGAGTTCGAGGGCAGTGCCGGCGCCGGCTACAGCTCCGTGGACCAGTATCACACTTTTGCCAACTTCGGCACCAACCAGGGAAAATGGTATTTCCAGGGGGGCGGCTCCTGGTTCGACACCAACGGCTTCGAGATGTCCGATCACTTCCATAACAGCACCTACGAGAACGGCGGCAAGCGCGAGAACGCCAAAGCCCAGGACTGGAAGGTCAGCGGTAAGCTGGGGCTGACCCCCAACAGCACCGACGAGTACGCCCTGAGCTACATCTACCAGAACGGCGAAAAAGGCGTGCCTCCCTACGCCGGCGACAATCTCACGAATCAGAAAAAGAAGTTCTGGCAGTGGCCCTACTGGAGAAAGCAGAGCCTGTACTTCACCTCCAACACTGCCATCGGCGAGAAGAGTTATGTGAAGACCCGGGCCTACTATGATCGCTTCAAGAACTCGCTTTTGATCTTCACCGATGACAGCTACAGCACCGTCACGCCCAACAGCGGCAACAGGAGCTGGTACGACGACTATACCTATGGCGCGTCCATCGAGGCCGGCACCAAACTGATTTCCAACAACGAACTCAAGCTGGCCTTTCTGTTCAAGGACGATGTCCATCGTGAAGGGGACGACGCAACCGGTACACCTCAGAAACGCTTCGAGGAGCGCATCTTCACCATCGCCCTGGAGGACACGATCAAGCTGACCGACAAACTCTCCGCCATACTGGGGGTCAGCTACGACTTCCAGAATACGGTCCAGGCCCAGGACTACAACCCCGTCGTTAGCGGCGGTCCCAATGTGCTGCACGATTTCGACCGTGAAAACAATAGCGACGTCAATGCCCAGGCAGCGCTGTTCTACGCCTACTCCGACACCGGAAAGGTGCATGCCGCCGTGGCGCGCAAGAATCGTTACCCTTCCATCAAGGATAAATACTCCTACCGGTTCAAGACCTATGTGCCAAACGAAAATCTGGATCCGGAAGTGTCCAATAACTATGAAATCGGTGTCGAGGATACATTCGCCAAAAATATTAGAGTCAAAAGCACCCTGTTTTTTAACGACATATCGAAATATATCCTGGAAGTTAAAAACGTCGATGGTACCAAGTCGCAGCTTCAGAACGTTGGCCACGTCCAGCGCTACGGCTACGAACTCGAGGCGAACGCCGCTCTTACCGAGAGCCTGGAAGCCGGTATGAACTATACCTTCATGTACAACAAGAACAGGACCAGCGATCTGGTTATCACCGATCTTCCCAAGCACAAGTTCTTCGCCTACGGCACGTACTCCCCCATCAAGCAACTCAAACTGTTCGCCTCCCTGGAGTACGACACCAGGCGCTACAGCTCCTCCGACGGGGTGGATGAGGCGGGTGAGTTTGTGGTCATCAACACCAAGGCGAGTTACGAGGCGATCAAGGACCTCGTGCTGGAGGCGGGGATCAACAACCTCCTGGACCGGGATTACGAGCTGACCGAGGGCTATCCCGAGGCGGGCCGCACCTATTTCGTCCAGGCGCGCTACACGTGGTGAGACGGTACTAGCTGAAAGACAAGGGACGTGACTCGTGCCTGGTGACTGGGCCAGCCACGAGTCACGAGTCACCAGCCACAGGTTACGAGTTACGAGTCACGAGTTACGGGGAGATGCAATGGACAGGATTGAAATCGACTGGAATGCGGCATGGCAGAAGGCGCGGGAGGGGTTCTCCCACGGAAGCGATTCCTCCTTCTGGGACAAACGGGCGCCCGCCTTTGCCCGACATGTGAAGGAAACAGACTACGAGAAACGTTTCCTTGATCTGATGCAGCCCGATCCCTCCTGGAGCGTTCTGGATTTCGGCTGCGGCGCCGGCACCCTGGCGATTCCGTTGGCCAGGCGGGTCGCCTCGGTGACTGCGGTGGACTTCTCCAGGGTGATGCTGGACCTCTTGCGCCAATCCTGCCGGGAAGAGGGGATCGGCAACGTCACCCCTATCCATGGCAGTTGGGACGATGACTGGGAGAGTCTCGGCATCGGCAGCCATGACGCGGTGATAGCTTCCCGCTCCCTGGTGGCCCTTGACCTGCGTGAGGCGATAACCAAGCTGGACCGGGCGGCGCGCCGGGGAGTCTACATCTCCTCGCTGGTGGGGGACGGCCCCCAGGACCGGCGCATCTACGAGGCGGTGGGCAGGACGCTGGTGTCGGGGCCGGATTACATCTACCTCTATAACCTGCTGTACCAGATGGGCATCCGGGCCACGATCAACTTCATTACACACCGGGAGTGGAAGGTCTACGGAAACCTGGACGAGGCGCTGGAGGGGAACTGCTGGATGCTGAAGGATGTCACCCAGGAAGAGCTGGGACTGCTCCGGCGGTATCTGGCCGCGACCCTGCAGGCCCATGGCAGCGGTTGGCGCATGCCCGAGCCAAGGGTGGTGCGCTGGGCCCTGATCAGCTGGGAGAAGGATACGGAGTGAGGAGTGAATGCGCCGTTGTGTACGGGGCGTGACAACGTTGTCCGACCGTGAAATCGCGGTATGGTTGTGGGGCAGGCGGCCGCGGTTGGCCGTGATCGAGTCGAAGGAGGTACGACCATGCGTTGTCATTACTGTGAGTGGCGCTGTGAACTGGGGATGGACAGGTTCGGCGTCTGCAAGATGTACTATTCCGACGGGGAGTCAATCCGGGAACGCTTTCCCCGGCGCTGGTGCAGTTTCGGCGTCATCGGCATCGAGGCGATTCCCTTCTACCACGTGTATCCCGGCAGCCGCTGCATGACCATCGGCACCAGCAGCTGCAACTTCCACTGCCGCTACTGCGCCAACGCCTTCATCGCCAAACGGGACCCGGCGGAGATGCAGGACGAGCTTCTGGATCTCACCCCCACAGACATGGTCAAGACGGCACGGAAGCTGGGCTGCCACCACATCGTCTTCAATGTGAACGAGCCGGCCGTGTCGATGGACTCGCTGGGTGAGCTGGCCCGGGAGGCGTGCTCGGCCGGCATCACCATGGGCTGCCTGACCAACGGCTATACGACCCCGGAATCCACGGAGATCCTGGCGTCCCTGTTTTCGTTTTTCAACATCAGCCTGAAAGGGCTGTCACCGGAGTTCAACCGGGAGTACATCGGCATCCCGTCGGTGGAGCCGGTGCTGCGCACCATCAAGCAGCTGGCGGCCATGCGTCATGTGGAGGTGGCTACTCCGGTCATCCAGGGGGTGAACGACCATGAGCTGGATGAGATGGCCGGGCTGATCGCGGCCATCGACCCGGAAATCCCCTGGCACGTCTTCCGCCTGCTGCCGGAGGACGAGATGCGCGATACCCCCTATCCCAACATCGTATCGGTCAACAGTCTGCTGGAGCCGGCGCGCGGGAAGCTGGCCAATGTCTATTTCCATAACTTCGTCGGTTCGGAGTGGGTCAACACCCTCTGCCCTTCCTGCGGGAGCGTGGTGATCGAACGCTTCAGCCTGGGGTGCGGCGGCGACAAGCTGCAGCGTTTCCTTTGCCCCGGCGCCCGCTGCTCCTCCTGCGGACGCACCATCAGGCTGTTGGGCGACCGGGTGGCCTGGAACGACGTGGGAGGTGCCCAATGAGCCTGGCGATTGTCGATACCCGTGAATGGCAGAACATGTTTGACCTGAAGAGCGGCGCCAGGGTGGAGGCCCATGGGCCGCGGGTGGAGCTGATGAAAAACGTCCTGGCCAGGCACCCCTATCCGGGGGACATGGCGCCGGACAGCAACCGCTGGGTTTCGGACATCGCCCTGGAGCTGATCCGGGGATACGATCCGCGTTTCGTTTTCATGACCTATGCCCGGCAGTACTTTTCCCTGCGCTACGAGGACATGGACGAGGCAGGGCGGAAACAGCTGGTCTCGGAACTGTTTCGGGAGGTGGAGCGCTTCATCGCCGAATCTGGCTTCACCCCCCTGATCTTGGGCAGGGGGGACATGGTCCCGCTGTTGGGATATGTGGACTTGAGCAGGCTGGACGGCCTGGCAATCGCGACCCACTGGTCGGTGAGATATGCCGGTCTGCACAATCCCAGCCAGGCCGACCTGAAGGCGGTTGCCGAGCATCCCCACATCACCAGGGTGGTGAGCCGCGACGAGATGCTGCGCCTTTTCGGCGGCACCGGCGACGACAGCCGCAGGCTGCCCGATTACCTGCTGGTGGCGGAGCGGGGCTATGCCTTGCGCACCGTGAGCAGCACCATGCGCAAGCCGGTGATGATCCACGATGCCGCCGAGCATATCCCCCTGTTTTCGCCGTTGGGTGCTGCCCAGGAGATCACCGCTATCCGCCGCCTGATCGAGGATAATCTAGGGGAGCACAGGATCGCCCTGATCATCCTGGACGGCATCGGCATTGACCGCTTTCCCTGGCCCATGACCCCCTGCCGCAATGGCAGGGAGTGGTACTCCTATGAGCCGGGTGCGGGCCAGTACCTGGCCATCAGCTCCGGCAGGCACCGGGTGTTCGACTATCCCACGGGCTACAAGTCCTATGACGAGGACGGTGGCGAGAAGGAGTATCCCCTGTCCGGGTACTTCACCTCCCTTCCCGGCGGAACCATCGGCGAGGGGATGCGTGAGCGGAGTATCGCCGTGGGCAACAACAGCATGTTCATGCACATGGTCACCGGCGCCGACCTGTGCGTGGAGTGCTTTGCCCGCAACCTGTCCAACCAGGGCGCCCTGGGGGTGATCCATTGCCAGGACAAGTAGGGATGGACTGCGGCTGCCTGCGGCAGTTCACCGGGATTTCTCTCCCCCCTTTGAAAAAGGGGGGCTGGGGGGGATTTGTCGGCGTTGCCATCAGGGCTAACCCTCTATGGCCGAACCACGATTCACCTCTCTCCGGGAGATGGTAACCCAATGTACTGCTTTCAACGAAAGGAACGATTGTCATGTCACTGGAAATTCAGAATAAACTGGTAGATTGTCTGGCGCCCCATGCCGCCGGCTTCACCGTTGCCGACGTGCGCATGGGGCTGGGCTATACCGCTGTGCTGCTGGACAGCGGCAACGCCGGGGTGGCCTGGACTCCCGCTTCCAACGCCCCCTGCTGCACCCACTTCTCCGCCGCCGGAACCCTGATCGGCCGCCCGGCAGTTGAGATCCTGGGCATGCTGGGAGACCGGAACTCGGACCTCGGCCGTACCCTGGGGCTGGCCACCGCCAATGCCCTGCTGACGTCACTCCCCCATCCCCCCTTCTCCCAGGATGAGGTCATCTCCTCCCTCTCCATCGCTCCCCAGGAGCGGGTGGCCATGGTGGGCTATTTCGGCCCCATCGTGGCCCAGTTGGAAAAAATCGGTTGCACGCTGGAGATCGTCGAGCTGAATCCCCACAAGGGGGAGAAAACTCTCACCCCCGAGCAGGGGAAACGCGCCCTGGGTGAGTGCGAGGTAGCCATTGTCACCGCCACCTCGCTGATCAACGACACCTGCGACGAATTGCTGGCCTCCCTGGGAAAGCCGCGCGCAGCCGTACTGTTGGGGCCGTCGACCCCCTTCTGCCCACAGGCATTCTCCGGCACCGCTGTCACCCATCTGGCCGGCGCCAGGGTGGTGGATGCGGACAGGGTCCTGCAGGTGGTATCCCAGGGGGGAGGCACCATGCGCATGAAGCCGTATCTGAGTTTCGAACATGCGCGGGTGTAGCGCCCGAAGCCGTGACAGATTCATTGCCGCTTCTCGGTGAACCCTTAACGGCCATTCTCGCACGGAGCCACAAAGATCACGAAGAAAGACAAGCGGTTCCCTCTTTTGTCCCCTTGTGACTCTGCCCTGTTTCCGTTTCAGATCCTGATCCCGTGCCTTGGCGGCAACCAGTTCTCCCTCTTTTTGAAAGGGGGCTTGCCATGGTGTAAGCGCCGCGGCGGCGCGTCGTTGCGTGAACAGAGAATTTTGCTTCCGGCTGTGCCGGATGAGGAGGATGTATGCTGCGTTCCGTTGCTGTGGCGGTTGTTCTGTTGATCACCCTTGCTTCCACCGTCTCCGCTCGCACCATTACCGACATGAGCGGTCGCCGGGTCAGTATCCCCGACAGGATCATCAGGGCCGTGGCCCTGTCACCGCCGGCAACCTATCTGCTTTTCTGCATCGCCCCCGAGCTTGTCTGCGGGATCAATTTCCCGCTCCAGGGCAACGAGAAATCCTACACGGTGGAGCGTTTCAAGAAACTGCCGGTCATTGGCGGCATGGTGGGGGAGGGGAGAACCCTCAATCTGGAGGTTCTGCTGAAGGTCAAGCCGGATGTGGCTTTTCTCTGGGACCGGAGAGTCGGCGGGACCGCGGCGTTCAACGAACAGTACATACGATCGCTGTCCAAGCTGGGCATTCCCGCGGTGGCGGTGCGGCTGGATACCCTGGAGGATTACCCCGCTGCCCTGCTGTTCATGGGCGACGTGCTGGGCAGGCGGGAGCGGGCAGCCAGGCTCAACCGCTATGCCGTGACTGCCACGTCGAAGGTCAGGCGGAGTCTGGCCGGACTGCCGGAACGCAAGCGCGTCAGCGTCTACTACGCCGAGGGGGTGGATGGCCTGGCCACGGAGGGGGAGAGTTCCATGCATACCGAGCTGATACCCTTGAGCGGCGGTCGGAATGTCTGCCGCATGAAGCCCACCAGCCTGAACGGCCAGGAGCGGATCTCCATGGAGCAGCTCCTTTTGTACGACCCGGATGTGATTCTGGTCAAGGAGCAGATCTGTTTCCAGCGCATCTGGAAAGATCCCCGCTGGAAGCGATTGCGCGCCGTACGAAACAAACGGGTTTACCTCGTTCCCCATGTGCCCTTCAACTGGTTCGACCGTCCGCCGTCGTACATGCGGCTCTTGGGCATCCAGTGGCTGACCAACCTGTTGCACCCCGATCGCTATCCCATGGACATGGTCAGGGAGACCAGGGCCTTCTACCGCCTGTTCGTAGGATTGGAACTTTCAGACCGCGAGGCAAGGGCTGTGCTCCGGCCCCGGTAAATCCAGCTCCCCGTATTCCTACGTTGTGGAGACGGGGCTGAGTAAACACCAGATTGCGGCACCAATAGTTATGGAGGTGAATACATGGAGTTGAGGCATTGTATCAAAGAGTCGGGAACGGGTGTTGCCATACGGTTTTGCGCGTGTCTGTCACTGTTTTCACTCTTTGTGCTCCTGGCCCTGAATACAACTGGCCATGCTGCTGAGGGAAGTGTGGGCGAAGTTTACCCGCCGGAGCATCCGGCTGTGGTTATCCCCACGGCGGATGTTCCTCCCGCGGTCGCCGTGCTGTCGGGTGCCTGGGAGGGGACCTGGAGCAACGGCGCGAAATCGGTGCTGGTGGTCTATCGGCTGGAGAAGGGCAAAGCCCGGCTGCTGCATGCCTTCGGCGAAGGTGACAATCTGCTGGCCTGGCACGAGTGGGCGCGGCCGACGGTGGTTTTCGGAGACAAGCCGCGGCTGGAGTGGAAGAACGAGTGGTCTTCGGTCGCTTTTGAACTCTCCCCCGCCACCGGGGAGCTGTCAGGTGAGCTACGCGAATTTTCCCGTGATGGTGGCGGGAAGACGTGGCAGGTGGTGATGAGGCGCAGGAACATCGAGCGGGTCGCCCCGGAGAAGGTGAAAGCACCTCTCGTTTGTCCGGAAACTGCGCGGGTGTTCCGGCTGATCGAAGGGGAGACCGACCAGACACGACAGACCCTTCTTGTCGATGCCCTTGTGGGGCGGGCGAAACAGGGTGGAACGCCGCTCACGGAGCCGGGCGCGACGGCGGGTACGGCTTGCGCCACCTTCATCTACCGCGGGGCGGCCGGAGAGGTGGGTATCAGTGGCGACATGAACGGCTGGAGCGAACAAAAAGACTTCCTCTCCCGTTTGCCGGGCATGGACCTCTTCTACTACTGCGGCGAGTACCCCGCCGACTCCCGTATCGAGTACAACCTGGTGATCGACGGCACTGCCAGGCTGGACCCGCTCAACCCGCGGGTATCGCAGTTCGGTCGGGGATCAAACTCCGAGGCGCCCATGCCCGGATACAGGTCTCCTCCTGAAGTGGAACCGGCGCCGGTTGTGGCCAGAGGCACCGTCGAAGAGTTTGCCATCGTTTCCAAGCAGCCCGGTATGTCCCGAACGGCAACGGTCTACCTCCCCGTGGGTTATGCCGGATCAGCGGAGCGCTACCCGGTGCTCTACCTGAACGACGCCTTTGGCGCGCTCAAGTTCGGCAGCATGGTCAATGTGCTTGACAACCTGATCTGCCAAAGGGGCGTTCCCCCCCTGATTGCCGTGCTGCTCCCTTCCGTGGGGGACCGGATGGTCGAGTACAGCATGAATCCGCGCTTTGAGGCGTTTGTCGTCCAGGATGTGGTTCCGGCCGTGGACCGCCGCTATCGCACTCGCCCATCCCCGGAATTCCGGGCGGTGGGCGGGATTTCCGCCGGCGCCACTGCGGCGCTTTCCCTGGCAATCAACCATCCCGACCTGTTCGGGAAGTGCATGGCCCAGTCGACGGCCACGAAACTCGCCCCCCTGATCAAACTGGCGCGGAGCGGCCCGAAAACACCCATCAAGGTCTACCTGGATGTGGGGCGTTTCGAGTCCGACTATCACGGGAAAGACCTGGTGGAGGCCAGCCATTACATCCGGGATGCGCTTGTGGCCCATGGCTGCCCGGTCTATCTGCGTGAGGTCAACGAGGGGCACGGCTGGAGGAACTGGCGGGCGCGTACGGGGAAGGCCCTGGGGTTTCTGTTTGCATCCCCTTCCGCCGTGAAGCGGGGAGAATAGATTGATGGAGGATCGGATATGAAGCGGTTACTCGTTTGTCTCGTGCTGGTTTTCATGCCGGCACTGTCTGCCGGGCCGTGTCATGGGGGGAGAATCAAGCCCGCAGAGATGAAGACCATCATCGACATGGATGACCGGAAAATCGAGGTGCCGGTCAACCCGAAGCGGATCGTCTGCATGCACGGCGTCTCTTCGGAGCGGATCATGATTCTCGGCAAAGGGGCCAGCATGACGCTGATGGCCACAAAGCCGTCACCCTGGGCATACCGACTTTACCCTGAAATGAAGCATGTCAGGACCGTGGCGCTTCCGGTTACCCCCAACCTGGAAGATATGGTGAAGGAGAAGGTAGATCTGCTGCTCTATTCGCCCATACCGGTTGAAACCCGGAAGTACCGGGCGGTGGGGATACGGACGGCGTGCGGCTTTTCAGCCGGGAAACGGCCGAGAACCGTTCCCGGCTTTATCGAAAACTTCAAGCGGCAGATCCGTTTCTTCGGTGAGCTGCTGGGTCCGGAGGCCAGGCTGCGGGCCGACCGGTACTGTCGCTACTTTGACCGGAAAGTCGGTCAGATCCTTGCCAGGACCTCGAAGATAGCCAGAAAGGACCGGCCGACCGTTTACTATGGCGGTAGGGTTGCCATAGGGGGAGGCGGGGCCAGTCTCCTTGCCACCCAGGGAAACGGGAGCGTCCTGCACTGGAATGTGGAGGTGGCGGGAGGCAATTACCTGCCCCGGGCGATTGACCAGAATTTCGCCGAAGTGAACCGGGAACTCCTCTTGGCCTGGAATCCGGACCTGATTCTGGTCAGCGGCTGGAAGAATTCGGCTGACCAGGTCAGGAAAAATAGACAGTGGGCGGGCCTCAAGGCGGTGAGGAGCGGGAATGTGCATGTCATTCCCCAGGGGGTTTTCGCTTGGGAGTATGCCAGCGGGGAGAGCGTCCTGTTGATGATCCACCTGGCCAAGATCCTTCACCCCGACCTGTTCCGGGACTGGGACATGAAGAGTGAGATGAGGGAGTTTTACTCCCAGGTATACGGAAAGAACATCACGGACCGTGACGCGGAGCGGATCCTGCGCAACCTGCCGCCGGCGTGAATATGGGGCGTGCAGTTCCGCGGAAGAAGGGGGTATCCGCTTTTTGAGAAAGGAATCTTTCGGCCAGGTTGTCGAATCTGAATCTTCTCCGGCCCTGAGGTCCGGTTTTACGTCCGGCTATGTCCACCGGGCTCTGCCGGAAGGTGCGAGTACGGAGAAAAGATCTAGAGACAATGAATACGCGTAAAGCATTCTGGCGTGCCGTAGTGATGTGTTCCATAAGAACATGAAATGGTAGTTCTTAACCGCTTGATATTTTTTGAGAAGAGGAGGGGAAACATGAAACAGCGATGGTGCGCCTGTATGCGCTTACCCAGGAGACCTGGCTTGGTGGCACCGGTACTGGCGCTGACGATGATGTCGTCGCCGGTCCTGGCCGATGAACAGGTGACGAAGAGTGATGAAAACGGTGACGTATTTACCCTGGGCAGGGTAGAAGTGATCGGCACGTCCGAGAGCATCAAACACCCCGCAGTGGAAGTGGTCAGTAGCGAGGACATGCTCCAGTTTGATACCGAAACCGTCTCCGAGGCGGCCAACCTGGTTCCCGGCGTCACGCTTTCCCGAAAGGGGGGGCGGAATGAGTCGACGGTCTACGTGCGTGGTTTCGATTTGCGGCGTACCCCCCTCTATCTGGATGGAATCCCTATCTATTTTCCCTACGATGGCTACCCGGACCTGGGACGCTTCTTTACCTATGATCTGTCGGAACTGGTCATCTCCAAGGGCTTTGCGTCGGTGCTCTACGGCCCCAACACCATGGGGGGCGCCATCAACATGGTTTCCAGACGTCCCACCAGGGAGTTCGAGGGGGATGCCGGCGCCGGCTACAGCTCTGTGGACCAGTACCACACGTTCGCAAACTTCGGAACCAGGCAAAAGAACTGGTATTTCCAGGGGGGCGGCTCTTGGTTCGGCAGCAACGGCTTCGAAATGTCGGAGCACTTTCACAACAGAACGTACGAGAACGGAGGCAAGCGCAACAACGCCTATCAGGAGGATTGGAAGGTCAGCGGCAAACTGGGGCTGACACCCAACAGCACCGACGAATATGCCCTGACCTACATCTATCAGAACGGTGAAAAGGGGCAGCCACTCTATACCGGAGACAATCCTGACGAAAAAATCAAGTTCTGGCGCTGGCCCTACTGGAGGAAGCAGAGCCTGTACTTCACCTCGCACACCGCCATCGGTGGCAAGAGCTACCTCAAGACGCGCACCTATTATGACAAGTTCAAGAACTCATTGGAGTATTTCACCGATTCCACCTACAGCGCACTGGACAAGAACATGGGCTACAGGAGCAGATACGACGACTCTACGGTCGGCTGCTCCCTTGAGGTGGGGACGTCCCTGATCCCCAACAATGAACTCAAGATGGCCTTCCACTTCAAGGATGATGTTCATCGCGAAGAGACGCTCACTACTCCCCGGCAGCGTTTCGAGGATCGGGTCTACTCATTTGCCTTGGAGGATACCATCCGGTTCACCGAAAAACTCTCGGCCATCATCGGAGTCAGTTACGACATCCTGGACGGGGTACAGGCGCATAAATATGACTCAAAAAGCACTGCCTACTTTGATGCGCCACTTGCCGACGAGGATGCCCTGAATCCCCAGGGAACCCTGATGTATTCCTATTCGGATACCGGGAAGGCGCATGCTTCCGTGGCCATGAAAACCCGCTTTGCCTCGATGAAAGAGAGAACCACGATGGGGCTTGACGGAACCAATATTCCCAATCCGGACCTGAAACCTGAAACGACCATCAACTACGAACTGGGTGTTCAGGATGTCGTCGCTGGTCTCGTCAAGGTCAAGTCCAGTTTTTTCTTCAACGATATCAGGGACTATATTGAAGGTGTCGTGATCGGCTCCGTGCTCGTCAATGGCAAGCCGAAAGATCAGAAGCAGATCCGGAACATCGGCCGGGTTCAGCGCTACGGCTATGAACTGGAGGCGGTGGCGCCCATTAGCGACAGGATCGAAGCCGGCTTCAACTACACCTTCATGTACAACAAGAACAGGAGCGGTGACGAACCCATAACCGACCTCCCCAAGCACAAATTCTTCGTCTATGGCAGGTACTCCCCCGTCAAGGTGTTGAGTCTGTTGGCCTCGCTGGAGTACGACACCAAACGCTACGGGGACGCCGGCTATAATGCCGGCGAGTTTGTGGTCATCAATACCAAGGCGAGCTACGAACCGCTCAAGGATGTCATGGTGGAGGTGGGCGTCAATAACCTTCTGGACCGGGATTACGAGCTGGCCGAGGGGTATCCGGAGCCGGGACGCACCTTTTTCGTTCAGGCACGCTACAAGTGGTGAAGGGGAGACGTAAGGCGAGAGGATGTGACTGTGATCGGGACTCTTCACGGGTCACGCAGTGGAGCCGCAATGGACAGGAGGAAAACGGTTGCCACGTTATCTCCCCGGGACTCTGCGGTGCGGGGAGCTTCGGCTATGGAGTATTCCCGGACAGGCATGTGGTAGCGAGGTGCTCCCGAAAACTGAACCGCTTTGACGTTGGGACATGGACCAATAAAAATGGGAGGAGTATTGATAATGCTTTGCAGACTCTTGATTGTACTGAGTGTTTTTTTCTCATGTTCGGCCTTTGCCGGAGAACAGCTTGCTAAAGATATTCGAACGGAGCGGAAGGTTGTGCGTGTGGCCGTGATCGGCGGTATGTCGGTCACGACCGATTTGTGGGGAGAGATTTCCAGAATGTTCGAAGCTGATAGCGGCTACAGGGTTGAAGTCGTGGCGGCAGGCCCGAAGCACGGGCTTGCCGATGCGATGCGGCAGGGCAGGGTGGACCTGCTCACCATGCACTCGAGCGACTCGACCACCGGCCTTGTCGCGGATGGTTACGCTGTCAACATGCGGCCCTGGGCCAGGAACGATCTGGTTATCCTGGGTCCGCCTTCCGACCCGGCCAGGATCGCAGGCATGAAGGATGGCGCGCAGGCACTCAGGAAGATTGCCATGGCAAAGGCGAACTATGTGGAGTTGCAGGGCCTCGGCAAGCGTGAAATGGCGCACACGCTGTGGAAACGGGCCGGGATTGTTCCCAAGGGAAATTGGTACCTCAAGGACGAGAGCGAAGGGCATGACGATCTGCTCCGCTTCGCCGCCGCGCATAAAGCTTATGTCATTTTTGGCAGGATTCCGGTCCAGCAGGGTAAGATTGAAAGCCATAATCTTAGGATTCTGGTCGACAAGGACCCCAGCATGCGCCGGCCGTATATCGTCATGGAGGCCAATCCGGAACTGTTTCACGGCACCAATGTAAAGGGAGCCAGAGCCCTCTCCGATTACCTACTTTCCGATAAGGTACAGAAATTTTTAGGGAGTTTCGGGATAGAGAAGAACGGCGGCATTCCGTTTTTCCATCCCGTGGCCATCGCTCGCCCCGTGACTGGCTGAATCCTGATACCTTCATGTATTCGCTCGCCCGGAAGGCCTTAGCCTTTGAGTTTCGGGAAATTACAAGCTGTCCGAGGAAGGACCGGCGAAGTGAATGGATTGGCAGCGACATGGTGGCGTACGGGCCCCGGCTCTTCCGGGCACTACGGCGTTCCGGCGTCACGGATTCAGGTGGTTGCCAACGGCACTCGAGAACAGTCGGGGTGCACGTCTTGGTTTCCGGTTGCTGCTTGAGGGTATGTTCCTGCCAGATCGCCTGCCAATTTATGGAAATTTTTGAACGAGGTGGAGGGTACTAGATGCAGTGCGCCATATGCGAGAACCGCTGCCTGATCCCGGAGAACGGGACCGGCATCTGCGGCATGTACACGGTTAATGACGGTATCCAGAGGGAGAAGTACCCCGACCAGTATCTGGTTGTGGTGCCGTCGGAAATCGAATCCATGCCCATGCTGCACTACCACCCGGGGGGGACCTTCCTGCAGCTCTGTACCGTGGGGTGCAACATGCGGTGCGAGGGCTGCGTCTCCTGGGTTATTACCGAGAGCGTCGACGCAATCCGGGGAGCATTGCACCCCCTGACTCCGGAAGATGTGGTGGCCAGGGCGCTGGCCGAGGGGTGCCGGGGGATCATGTTCTGCTTCAACGAACCGGCAGTTTCCTTTTTAACCTTCAAGAGGCTGGCGTCCCGCGCCCGGGAAGGGGGGCTCTTGGTGGGATGCGCCACCAACGCCTGCTTCACCGAAGAGGCGTTCCGGGACCTCTTGCGCCATATCGACTTCATCAACATCGGCATCAAGGGATGCAGCGACGAGACCTACGCCCTGCTGGGCGCCCGCTCCGCAGCCCCCGTCTTTAGAAATCTGCAACTGAGCATTGAAAGTGGGGTGGCCACGGAAGTGGCGGCGGTGTACGTGAAGGGGCGCGAGGATGGACTGCGGGAGACGGCGCGGAGGGTGGCCCGGCTCTCGCCGGATATCCCCTTTCAGCTCATGCGCTTCATCCCGCTGGCCATGGCGGACGGCTCCCTGGAACCCACCGTGCGAGAGGCGGAGGAGCTCTGCCGGGAACTGGGTGAGATGCTCACCTACGTCTACCTGTTCAACTCTCCCGGCACGGAGCATCTGCACACCCGCTGCCCCCGGTGTGGAGAGATCATTGTGAGGCGGGGTTTCAACGGCCCCATGTGCGCCCATGTTACGGAGCAGTGTGACACCGGCGTCTGCGCCTGCGGTTTCGCGCCCCCTTTTTCCGGGAAGCTGGAGCGGGACGGCGGCGCCCAGGTGCTGGGCTATTTCGGAGGATACAAGACCATCCTCAGTCTGGAATCGATCCAGACCATGCTGGCCTTCCTGGGGGAGCGGGAGCCGGCGGTGATCGCCTCGGTGCTGCAGCGCATCCTGGAGTCGGGGTATATCAAGGGCTTGTATGAGCGGGGCAAACGGGTCGACTCCTGGCTGGAGATTGTTGACCATTATGCGTTGATTGCCGGCAGGGAAGTGCAGGCCGGAGAACTGCGGGCGTTCATCCAGCACCATGTCTCTCTGGTGGCGGAAGGTGCCCGGGCAGTTACCCATCGTCCCAGGGTGTACTTCTCGCTGGGCCACCCGCTGATCGCCGTTTTCGGGGACAAGTTCGAGTGCAACCTGGTGGAACTGGTCGGCGGCTGCTGCGTGAACCGTGAAATCGAACGGGACGACACTCCGGGCATGACCATTGCCGCGGAAACGCTGAACCGTCTCGATCCGGAAATCATGCTCAGCGTCGGCGCGCTGGGTTATCCGCCGCAGGATTATCATGCTGTCTGTCTGCAAGCGGGTCTGGATGTCAGGGCCGTTCGGCAGGGGAGGGTTCACTCCCTGGCTCCCTACAACGCGTCGGGTCGGCCGGACTGGATCCTGGGGCTTTTGCACATGGCCACCATCATTCATCCCGAGCTGTTCAGTTTTGATATGGAGATGCTGGCCGATGAGTTTTACAGGAAGTTTCTGGGGATTTCCCCGGGGCCGGACGGTCGGCGCAGGTCCATCGCCCATCCGCGGGCTCTAAAGTGCCGGATGGCGTTTCGTGAGGATGAGCCGCTTCCCGGTCTTCAGCTGACGTCTGCATGAGGGGAGGAGGGAATATATCGGACAGGGAAACAGTGGCTGAAAAAGCCAGGCGGATGCTGAAGGACGGGTTCAAGGTCGGGATTCTTGGTCCGGGCTGTTCGAGTCCCGGCGGCTGGTGTTTCCGACGATTTGGGGTAAGCTTGTGGTGATTCTATCCATCGAGCGGAACAGTGGGGCGTGGATAGTTGTTGTGTGGCGCACGGTGTCGTTGGGCTGATACTGTCGATGGCTTTCAGCACGTAATGCCGGCTGCGATTGCAGCCGCGCAATTCTGTATCGACGTAAGCGGTGGAATATAAAACGGTTATTGCTATTCCAGGGAGGTGCACCATGGTTGAAAAGTTGATCGTTCCCACTGTCGAAAAGCGTATCAGCGCTCTTTTTGAGTACAACCGGAGAAAAGAGGCAGAGGCCCTGTCGAAGGGCAAGGCAACAAAGCCGAAGCTGACGATCACCTTTGCCCGTGAATTCGGCTGCGAGGCCTACCCTGCCGTGGAGCGTCTTCAGGCGCTGATGGAAAACAAGACCGGTGAGGCCTGGTTGGCAATGGACAGGGCGCTTCTGCAGGAGGTGGCCCGCAACCATGAACTTTCCGAAGATGTGCTGCACAGGCTCGGAGAAAGAACTCAGTTTCTGGACGACATTATCTCCACATTCGCGCCAAGCTGGAAGGGTGACAAGGACTATTTCGAGCTGCTCTGCAGGCATGTTGTCGCGCTGGCCTCGGCGGGAAATGTGATTCTCATGGGGCGGGGGAGCGCAATTATTACTCAATCCATGAAGAACTGCCGGCACTTCTTCCTCTACGCGTCTGAGGATTTCAAGGTCCGTTCCATGTGCCGGCGTCTGGGGATCGAACCGAAAGAGGCCAAAAAGCTGATTCAACAGAAGCAGGGTGAGCGGGACCAGTTTCTCCGCACCGCCCTCGGCCATACTCCCGGCGATCTGAGCGTGTACAACCTGGTCTTCAACAATGATCGCAACAGTGCGGACAAGATTGCCCATACCGTTGCGGAGTATGTCATGGAGAGCTGACCAGGGTGGCTGATGGGTTGGATTCAGGCTCTACGAGGGCGCCCCATGCGGGCGCCCTCGTCTGTTTTGTTCCTTCCCGACAGGGCCTGTTGGCAGATGGTGCCTGGCCGGTTCCCGCAACAGTGTCACGCGTGTCATCGGAGAACAGCGGTCCCTGCCTATCGGTCGTCATGGCAGGATGTTGCGGTTGCCCCCGTTCGTGGATAGTTCCCACACCTTTTACCCGAAAAAGTCCTCCTCTCACAAGTCCCTGACTCCTTCCGCAAGCAGGCTGTTTGATTGCCTTCCCGCATGGTTTATTGTGTTTATGCATAGAACCAGAGACCACGCTAGAGGAGGGCGACCATGAGTTACCACAATCAAAAAATGACAGCTCAGGGCTTAAAAGGCTTCCTTGACCAGATCGTTGCGGAAGCGGCACTGGCAGAACTACAGGCCAGGGGGGCGATCGCCAAGATCATGGCAGAGGACCCGAAGAACGCGACGGCGCAGGGATGGGAACAGACGCCCGCTCCACGCTGCTCATGACAGCCGTGCGATTCGGCGTCGACGTAGGCGGTGAAATGCAAAACATTGGATGCTATTCCAGGGAGGTGCACCATGGTTGAAAAGTTGATCGTTCCCACTGTCGAAAAGCGTATCAGCGCCCTTTTCGAATTTAACCGGAGAAAAGAAGCCGAGGCCCTCTCAAAGAGCACGGCGACAAAACCGAAGCTGTCGATCACCTTTGCCCGTGAATTCGGCTGCGAGGCCTACCCTGCCATGGAGCGTCTTCAGGCACAGATGGAAAACAAGACCGGCGAGGCCTGGTTGGTGCTGGACAAGGCGCTTCTGCAGGAGGTGGCCCGCAACCATGAGCTTTCCGAAGATGTGCTGCGCAGGCTTGGGGAAAAACCACAGTTTCTGGACGATATTATCTCCACGTTCGCACCAAGCTGGAAGGGCGATAAGGACTGCTTTCAGCTGCTCTGCAAGCATGTTGTCGCGCTGGCTTCGGCTGGAAACGTGATTCTGGTGGGACGGGGGAGCGCGTTCATTACTCAATCCATGAAGAACTGCCGGCACGTCTTCCTCTACGGCTCTGAAGAGTTCAAGGTCCGCTCCATATGCCGGCGTCTGGGGATCGAACCGAAAGAGGCCAAAAAGCTGATTCAACAGAAGCAGGGTGAGCGGGACCAGTTTCTCCGCACCTTCCTCGGCCATACCCCCCGCGATCTGAGCGTGTACAACCTGGTCTTCAACAATGATCGCAACACTCCGGACCAGATCGCCCATACCGTCGCGGAGTATGTCATGCCGTGCTGACCACGCCGACTGATGCGCCGGATTCAGGTATGACGAGGGCACCCCATGGGGATGCCCTCGTCGGTTTCAGCTCCCGTCGTGGTCGAGCCTGGTTTCGGACGCTGTCCGGCCAATCCTTGGGCAAGCGTCATTATCATCAGGGGGCGGTTCATGCCGAAAAACTGGTATGGCACGGTATGATGCGGTTGACATTCCCTTCCGGGAAAATACCATATGCCTTTTACCCGAAAAAGTCCGCCTCTCACAAGTCCCCGTCTCCTTCCGCAAGCAGGGTGTTTGATTGAGTTCTCATATGGTTTATTCTTTTAACAGATGGTAAGCACAGAACCATAGACCACTTCAAAGGAGATCGACCATGAGTTACCACAATCTGAAAGAAAAAGTTCAAGACTTTGAAAATGATCTTGATCAGGTCGTTGTAGAAGCTGAAGAAGCTGATACACAGGCCAGGAATGCTATCGGAAAGATCATGGTAAAAAACCGGAATAATGCGGTGGCTCATGGGTGGGAACAGGCTCCGGTCCCACGGTACGTTAATTTTTGCCTCTGCCCTTCGTGCAGCACTTCATTTGATGACCAGTCAGATTGCATTGATTGCCCTTCTTGCAGGTAGTGTAAATATACTATTAAATGTATTTGAATTACCTGAAACATGAATACACAGTCATCAGGCTCGATAGTGCTCCTCTGTAGATTCAAACAAGTTGATAGTGATCTGTTATTTAAGGCTGCTTCTGGAATCCATGGGGCGGAGCGCTTGCTGTAGCGCTCCGCCCCATGCCGACTTGGGGGCTATGCACCTTCCATCACCGGGGAAGAGGTGCTGATGTGGGATCCGGGCACGCTCCCCGACAGTCTCTATCACCCCGATCTCGCGAGATACCGGCGTATCCCGACCACTGTCGACATGAATTCACAAAAAAACTGCCGGGAAAAACAGTTCGTGAGTCCGGCCATTGTTTTGCAAACAGAGTGTTTGCTTACATTACACGTATGGTTTATGCTCTATCCCTTACTCTGAGATCAAGCGTTGATGGAGGGCAGGGGAAACGTGAAAGAAGACTGCCAGGGGACTTTTCAGCTGGCCGCTCGTGCGGTTCGGAAAGCCCCAATCACCTGTTGTGGGAATTCGGAGGAGATAAAGAGAAACATGTCACCCTGTACTGAACACGTTGCCGCAACGACTCGAAAATTTCCAGAAGTCGACCTGATTCTGGAAAAGTACGACCACCAGCCTGCCCGGCTGACCCTGATCCTTCAGGCAATACAGGATGAGTACCGTTATCTGCCGATGGAGGTCCTTTCCCACGTCATCGAGGAGCTGGACATACCGGCAACAAAGGTATTCGGTGTTGTTTCGTTTTATGCGCATTTTACCCTGGAACCGCGCGGCAAATATGTCATTCGGCTGTGTGACGGCACGGCCTGCCATGTCAAGCGTTCGATCCCCATACTGGAAGCCCTGTATGCAAAACTGGGCCTGAGCAGCAAAAAGGTAACCACCCCTGACATGCTGTTTACCATTGAGACGGTCACCTGTCTCGGCGCCTGCGGTCTTGCGCCGGTCATGCTTATCAACGAGGAAGTCTATGGCCGGGTGACTCCCGCCAGCGCGGTGGCGCTGATTGATGAAATCATCGCAAAGGAGGCACACGCGTGAGTCACGTCACATCCTCCGTACAAACGGGCTCAAAGCGGCGCATCATCATCTGTGCCGGCACCGGCTGTGTCTCCAGTGGGGCACTCAAGGTCCATGGGGCGTTGCTGGAAAAACTGTCCGCCCTCAATATGGACGTAGATGTCAGGCTTGCTCCGGAGAGCCAGAACCTGCACCTCTCCAAAAGCGGTTGCCAGGGGTTCTGTCAGATGGGGCCACTTGTCACCGTACTTCCCGACAATATCCTCTACTGCAAGGTTACAACGTCCGATGTGGATGACATTGTCGAACAGACCATCCTGAAAGGCGAGGTTGTCCAGCGTCTGACGTACCTTGACCCTGCCACGAACAAACATTGCACATCGTATGACGAAATCCCCTTTTATACGCGGCAGACACGATTCGTTTTAAAGGAATGTGGCTGGATTGATCCTGAAAGCCTGAATGAGTACATTGCGACCGGTGGTTATGGTGGTGCAATAAAGGCTTTCCTGGAAATGACCCCCGAAGAAATCTGCAGGGAGGTGATCGCTTCCGGTCTTCGCGGCCGAGGGGGGGGCGGCTTCCCCACCGGCCGCAAATGGGAAATAGCCCGCATGCAGCCGGCGGAGAAGAAATACGTCATCTGCAATGGCGACGAGGGCGATCCCGGCGCATTCATGAACAGAAGCGTCATGGAGGGGAACCCCCACGCGGTTATCGAGGGGCTGATGATCGCTGCCCGCGCAATCGGCTCCGATGAGGTCTATGTGTATGTCCGTGCCGAGTATCCACTGGCGGTGAAACGGATGAATATGGCGGTTGAGGATGCCGAGGCCGCGGGGATACTGGGTAACAACATCTTCGGCACCGGCAAGCGGATGAAATGCACCATACTGCCCAGTGCCGGAGCATTCGTGTGCGGAGAAGAAACCGCCATGCTGGCCTCCATCGAAGGCCTGCGCGGTACGCCCGTCCCCAAACCCCCCTTTCCGGCGCAGTGCGGTCTCAGGGGCAAACCGACCATCATCAACAATGTGGAGACCCTTGCCCAGATTCCGCGCATTCTGCTGGATGGTGCCCAGAGCTTCAAAAAGATGGGGACTCCCGCTTCGCCCGGCACCAAGACATTTGCGCTCACCGGCCATGTTGTCAATACCGGCCTGATCGAGGTGCCATTCGGAACAACGCTGCGTGAAATAGTCTTCTCCATCGGTGGTGGCGTTACCACTGATGATGGAACCCCCACGGATGGCATGTTCAAGGCCGTTCAGGTGGGCGGCCCCTCCGGTGGATGCCTGCCTCCCGAACTGCTCGATATGCCGTTGGACTTTGATTCACTGCTGTCGGCGGGCGCCATGGTCGGTTCAGGCGGTCTTGTGGTCATGAACCAGCAGACCTGCATGGTGAGCGTGGCGCGTTTCTTCATGGAGTTCACCCAGCGGGAATCCTGCGGTAAATGCGTGCTCTGCCGTGAGGGGACACGCCAGCTCCTTGTCCTGCTGGACGATGTTATCGAAGGGCGGGCAACACTGCAAACCCTCGACATCATGGAGCTATTGGCAAAAAGCATTAAGCTCGGTTCGCTGTGTGGCCTCGGCAAGACCGCGCCGAACGCCGTGCTGTCGACACTCAAATATTTCCGCGCGGAGTTCGAGTCCCATGTGGTGGATAAACAGTGTCCGACCGGCCAGTGCAGTCTTCTCGCTAAACCGGACAGGGTGACTGCATGAGCAGGGGATGGGCAGCACAGTGCGCCAGGGAGTGTGAGTAATGACCAGATTTGCCGATACTACTGTCTACATAAACAATCGACCGGTCGTTATGGAGGGGGAGCGAAACCTGCTTGAATTGATCCGCAAGACCGGAATCGATCTGCCGACGTTCTGCTACCAATCGGATTTAAGCGTTTACGGCTCGTGCCGTCTCTGCCTGGTGGAGATCGAGGGGCGCGGTATCGTGGGCTCCTGTTCCACCCCGCCGGAAGCCGGCATGAGGGTTCATACCCATACCGAGGAAATCCGCGAACTCCGAAAGATAGCCATTGAACTGTTTCTTGCAAACCATGACAGCAATTGCCCCACCTGCCTGAAGAGTGACGATTGCCAGTTGCAGAATCTTGCCCGTCGACTGGGGGTTGATGCGGTTCGTTTTCAGTCGGTGCTGGTCAAAAAGCCGATTGACAATTCTTCGCCAGCCATCATACGGGATCCCAATAAATGCGTGCTGTGCGGCGACTGCGCCCGTATGTGCTCGGAGATACAGGGCATCGGTGCCATTGACTTTGCCCATCGCGGCCACGATGCCGCCGTGCTGCCCGCATTCGGCAAAAAGATCGGAGAGGTTGAATGCGTTAATTGCGGCCAATGCACCATTGTGTGCCCAACCGGTTCACTCTGCCTGAAGCCTGAGATGGAAGAGGTGTGGAAGTCGCTCACCGATAAGCAAACCTACACCGTGGCAGCAATCGCTCCGGCCGTCCGGGTCGCCATCGGTGAAATATTCGGTATGGAGGCGGGAGCCGTCTCCACGGGACAGATGCTTGCAGCGTTGAAACTGCTCGGTTTTGACCAGGTGTACGACGTTTCTTTTGCAGCGGATCTCACGACCATCGAAGAGGGCAGCGAGTTTCTGGAGCGGAGGAACGCCGGTGTCAGGCTGCCGCACTTTACCTCCTGCTGCCCGGCCTGGGTCAAGTACGTCGAGCATTTTCATCCACACCTGATCGGGAATCTCTCCACCTGCAAGTCGCCGCTGCAGATGTTCGGCGCGCTGCTGAAAGATCGTCTTCCTGACCTGGTGCACATACCAAGGGAGCGGGTGAAGGTCGTTTCCATCACCCCCTGTACCGCCAAGAAGTTCGAGGCGAAGAGGCCTGAATTCACCCATGACGGCATCCCGGATATCGACCACGTTATCACGACCATAGAACTTGGCAGGATGATCAAGGCTGCCGGCATCCAGTTCAATGACCTGTCTCCCGAATCCTTTGACATGCCATTCGGTTTCTCCACCAGTGCCGGCGTGATATTCGGTAACTCCGGTGGCGTTACCGAAGCTGTCCTGCGCTTCACCATGGAGAAGCTGAGCAACAAACCGCTTGCAAAGCTTGATTTTGTGGAAGTGCGCGGCGAGTCCGGAATCCGCGAGGCGTCATTCGACATTGGCGGCAGCACAATCAGGTTTGCCATCGTCCATGGCCTGAAGAATGCCAAGATGCTGATCACTAAAATTGCCGCCGGCAAGTGCGCCTATGACTTTGTTGAAGTCATGGCCTGTCCCCAGGGATGCATCAATGGCGGAGGGCAGCCGGTGAATCACGTTTACAACTACAAGCAACTTCGTACCAGAGGCCTTTTCACGGCGGGCAAGATGTTCCACCTGCATAAACCGCAGGATAACATCATGGTAAACGAATGCTATCAACAGTATCTGGGTGATGTGGGGGGGGCGAAGGCTCAACAGTTGTTGCACACACACTACAAAAACCGTCGTCGGCAAACCGAGGATGGCGTTGCAGGAGGGGAAGGGGCTGGCGTCGCGCCCACAACCACTGGCACGGGGCAAGACCAGCAGTGAGAAGTTAACGGGAAAAGCTATCAAAACAGGCATGGAAAAACAGGAAATTCTTCGCTGGCTGCGTACCACGGGCGAGGATCGGCTCTCACGATTGTGGCAGATGGCTGATCAGGCGCGGCGGCGGCATGTGGGGCAGGATGTTCATCTCAGGGGGCTGATCGAAATATCCAACCACTGCTCCCGCAGCTGCGGCTACTGCGGCTTGAACGTGCATAACAGCAGTATCGGGCGTTACCGCATGACGGATGATGAAATTGTCGCCTGCGCCCATCAGGCGTCAGCCCTTGGCTATGGCACGGTCGTCATGCAGGCCGGTGAGGACCCTGGTATCGGCAAGCAGTGGATGCACGACCTGATCCGCCGTATAAAGCGCGAGACGGATCTGGCCGTGACGCTCAGCCTGGGCGAGAGGTCGGATGAAGAGCTTTGCAGCTGGTTCGATGCCGGTGCTGATCGCTACCTGCTGCGGTTCGAAATATCCCGGAGGAGCCTGTACGACAGCATCCATCCGCCGTTAGCGGGAACGATGTCCGACCGAATCGCCCTGCTCCGCAGGCTCAGACGGTTCGGCTATGAAATCGGCAGCGGTGTCATGATCGGCATTCCGGGACAGACCTATGACGATCTTGCCAACGACATCCTCCTGTTCAGGGAGCTTGACCTGGACATGATCGGAGTCGGCCCGTTCATCCCGCACCAGGCCACGCCGCTGGGCAGGCCCGACCAGGTTGCGTACGCCGTCCCAACGGAACAGGTTCCCAACTCCGAAGAGATGACCTACAAGGTGATCGCCCTGAGCCGACTGCTCTGCCTCCGGGCCAACATCCCCAGCACCACCGCCCTTGCCACCATCAACTCCGAGTCGGGGCGGGAGCTGGGTCTGTCCCGGGGCGCCAACGTTGTCATGCCCAATGTGACCCCCGGAAAATACCGCGCCCTGTACGAGATTTACCCCGCCAAGGCCTGTATCGACGAGACTGCGGAAGACTGCAGTGCATGTATGGAGCGCAGGATTCGCTCCATGGGCAGAACCATCGGCAGGGGGCGTGGCGATTCGCCCAACCTGTCCGGGCGAAAGAGCCGCACGAGCGAGGTGCTGCCATGAATTCCCTGCCATCCATGAAACTGAGCGCAGGCGCTGCCGACTTCATCGACGAGGCGTATCTGTTCGGCCTTCTGGGAGGCAAGCGTCCCGAAGCGGCACGGGTTCGCGACATAATCGCCAAGAGCCTTGAAAAGCAGGCACTGGGTGTGGAGGAAACCGCGCAGCTTCTGCTGGCGGACACGCCTGAGCTGGTCGAGGAGATCTTTGCCGCGGCCCGCGAACTGAAAGAAAAGGTGTACGGAAACAGGATCGTCCTGTTCGCCCCGCTCTATATAGGGAACAAATGTGTGAACGACTGCGCCTACTGTGCCTTCAAGCGGAGCAATGCCAGCGCAATCCGGCGCACGCTGACCGAAGGCGAGATCCGCGGGCAGGTCGAAGCCCTGGAAAGCAAGGGGCACAAACGGCTGATCCTGGTGTTCGGCGAACACCAGGCCTATGATGCCGAGTTCATCGCCCAGAGCGTCAGGACCGTCTACGACACCAGGGGAAAGGGTGAAATCAGGCGGGTGAACATCAATGCCGCCCCCCTTGACCGGGAGGGATATGCCATTGTCAAGGCCGCCGGGATCGGCACCTACCAGATCTTTCACGAAACATACCATCACGAAACCTATGCCCGCCTGCATCCGCAGGATACCCGCAAGGCAAACTACCTCTACCGGCTGGACGGACTCAACCGGGCCTTTGAGGCCGGCTGCGACGATGTGGGGCTGGGGGTGCTCTTTGGCCTTGTGGATTGGAGATTCGAGGTGCTGGGCCTGGTCAGCCATGCTCTTCACCTGCAGCGGCGCTACAATGTTGGCCCCCATACCATCAGTTTTCCGCGCCTGCGGCCTGCCGCGGGTGTGGCGCTGGACAGGGAACTCTTGGTTGGCGACCAGGAATTCAAGCGGATCATCGCCATACTCCGTCTGGCAGTGCCCTATACCGGGCTCATTCTGACCGCCAGGGAAAATGCCCAGGTGCGCCGGGAATGCATCTCCTTGGGTGTTTCCCAGATCGACGCCGGCAGCCGTATCGAGCTGGGCGGCTATACCGAGGCCGGGGATGCTCAGGTGATGGAGCGGGAACAGTTCTCACTGGGGGACGTGCGTTCCCTGGACGAGGTCATGGCCGAACTGATGGGAGCTGGCTATGTTCCCAGTTTCTGCACCTCCTGCTACCGGGTCGGCAGAACCGGTGAACATTTCATGGAATTCAGCATCCCCGGCTTCATAAAGGAATTCTGCACACCCAATGCCCTGCTGACGCTGCAGGAATACCTGCTGGACTATGCGTCACCGTCCACTAGGGAAATCGGAGACAGGTTGATAGCGGAAGAACTGGCCAGGCTGGTCGATGGCCATGGTAAACAGGGCGTGGTGCAGAGGCTCAAGGAGATCAGGGAGGGGGCACAACGCGACCACTGTTTCTGAACGGTACAAAAAGACGTGGCTGCGGACAAACCATGAACCCCTTTCGTAGCGAAAAAGACCTCCTGGGAGAACGGGAAATTCCCGCCGATGCGCTGTACGGCATTCACACCCTGCGCGGGATGGAAAACTTTCCGCTTGCCCGCCGAACGGTGCATGGAGAGCTGATCCATGCCTATGGCGCCGTCAAGCTGGCCTGCGCACGAACCAATCATGCTCTCGGCTGGTGGGATCAGCCCAAGGCCGATGCCATACAACAGGCCTGCCGGGAAATGATGGCGGGACAACTGGATCGCCATATCATGGTGGATGCCCTGCAGGGCGGGGCGGGGACCTCCACCAATATGAATGTCAACGAGGTGCTGGCCAACCGTGCCCTGCAGCTGCTGGGCAGGTCAGCTGGTGACTACGCAATCATCAGCCCGCTGGAAGACCTGAATCTGCACCAGTCCACCAACGACACCTATCCCACGGCACTCAAGGTTGCTGCAATCACGCGGCTCAGGGCACTGGAGCAGGAGCTGGTCGGGTTGCTGGAAGCGTTCCAGGAGCGGGAGCGGGCCTTCAGCCACATCGTGAAAGTGGGGCGGACCCAGTTCCAGGATGCCGTCCTGACCACGTTGGGAAGGTCCATGTCTGCCTATGCCGAAGCGTTCGGTCGCGATCGCTGGCGGGTCTACAAGTGCGAGGAACGCCTGCGGGTCGTGAATCTGGGGGGGACCGCCATCGGCACCGGCCTGGCCGCGCCGCGCCAGTATATTTTCCAGGTGGTCGAACAGTTGCGTGCCATCACCGGGCTGGGGCTGGCACGGGCCGAGAACCTGGTGGATGCGACCCAGAACACGGACGTCTTTGTGGAAGTCAGCGGCATGCTGAAGGCATGCGCCAGCAACCTGCTCAAGGTGGCGACCGACCTGCGGCTCCTGTCGTCCGGTCCGGATGCGGGCCTGGGGGAACTGCGCCTTCCTGCCCGCCAGGCCGGTTCCTCGATCATGCCGGGCAAGGTCAACCCGGTCATGCCCGAGGCCGTGTCCCAGGCGGCCATGAGTGTCATTGCCAATGACCAGGCAATCACCCTGGCCTGTTCCCTGGGCAGCCTGGAGCTGAACGCCTTCCTGCCGCTGATCGCCGATGCCCTGCTGGGGAGCCTGGACCTATTGGTTAATGCCTGCTCCCTGTTCAGCCGTCTGTGCGTGGCAGGGCTGGAGGCAGGGGAGGCCCGCTGTCTCCGGCATGTGGAAAATGCCACCGCCAGCATCACGGCGCTGGTGGATGCCGTCGGCTACCAGGCTGCCCAGGAGATCGCGGGGAACATGGCGGATGGGGGAAGCGTCCGTGAGACCGTGGTTCGGCGCGGCCTGATGACGGCTGAAACCTTTGACGAGCTTGTCTCGGCTGAATCCGTCACGCGGCTTGGTTCACCGCTGCCGGGGGAGAGGGGACGACAGTGAACGCCACACCAAAGGGGAACCGTCTCCACATCGGCCTGTTCGGACGCCGCAATGTGGGCAAATCCTCTCTTCTGAACTCCCTGACCCGCCAGGATGCAGCCCTTGTTTCGGATGTGGCCGGCACCACCACCGATCCGATTGAAAAAACGATGGAACTCCTGCCCCTCGGGCCGGTGCTGTTTATCGATACCGCGGGAATCGACGATACGGGCGCACTGGGGGAGTTGCGGGTGCAGCGTACCCGCCAGGTTCTGGACCGGGTGGACGTGGGACTGCTTGTCTCCATTGCCGGTGAATGGGGAGAGTTCGAGGAAGCCATTCTCGCCGGACTGGGCGGGCGCGGAATTCCCGTGATTGTCGTATTCAACAAATCCGATTGCTGTGCCGTGGACGATGGGCGACTTGCCAGGCTCCGAGAGCGTGGCGCGCTGTGCGTGGTCACGAGCGCACCCCGGGGGGAGGGACTCCCCGCGCTGCGCGAAGCCCTCGTTCGGTGCGCTCCCGACGGGTTTATCACTCCTCCCGCCATACTCGGCGATCTGGTCCCGCCGGGTGAGTTGGCGGTTCTGGTTATTCCCATTGACCTTGAGGCGCCCAAAGGGAGGCTGATACTGCCCCAGGTACAGTCGATCCGCGATCTTCTGGATAATGACGCCTATTGCATGGTTGTCAAGGAGCGGGAGTTGCGTGGCGCCCTGGATCTCCTGAAAAGCCCCCCCGCCCTGGTGGTGACCGATTCCCAGGCCTTTCTCAGGGTTGCCGGGGATACGCCGGATGCGGTTCCCCTGACATCGTTTTCCATTCTGTTTGCCCGCTTCAAGGGGGACCTGACGGAATTCGTGGTTGGTACCCTGGCCATCGACTCCCTGCGGGCGGGAGACCGTATCCTGATCTGCGAGGCCTGCTCCCATCACCCCATCGCTGAGGATATCGGCAGAGTCAAGCTGCCGCGCTGGTTGCGCCAGTATGTGGGGGGCAGGCTGGAGTTTACCCATCTGCAGGGGCACGATTTCCCCGAAGATCTCGGCAACTACCAGCTTGTTGTTCACTGCGGCGCCTGCATGTGGAACCGTCGGGAAGTCCTGTCCCGCATCATCCGCTGCCGCCAGGCAGGCGTCCCTATCACCAATTACGGTCTGGCCATAGCCTTTTCCCTGGGTATCTTCCAGCGGTCGCTCGGGCCGTTCCCTGCTGCGCTGGAAGCATATCGCTCGCATTCGCTGCCACGCGCCTGATCGTTTCCGGTATGGCAGGAACGACCGTACGAGCCGGCCATTGTGCTTGGCTGCTTGAGGTGAATTAGTGTATACAGTATACGGGTTCATGCGGCACGAAAGGAGGTAGCGAGTGGGGGTCACTAACGTCCTCAGCATCATCGAGCAAATTGAGCCGGGAGTCGTGATCCTCAATCAAGATTTGAGCGTATCCCACATCAACCGGGTGTTCATGCTGCTTTTTTGCGACATTCCCCTGGAACAGTTGTTCCTGGGGAGTATTCTGGAGATTCATCGCCTGGAGAGTCGCGACAGGGTCAGGGATATGCTCAGGCTCGCGGAGGAGGCGAAACGCCAGGTGCCAACCACCATCAGGTTCATTCGCAATGACGACAAGGACCGCTACCTCCTGATCAAGCTCGTTCCTCTGGTTGATCGGGAAATGACTGAAGAGAAGATCAGCGCCCTGTTTTACGATGTTACCCCTTTTATCACCACCGAGCAGAAGCTGATGCGGGTTCCGGTCAGCTCCCACGGTGAAATACATCTGCTCAATCCCCATGAGATTCTCTACTTCAAGGCCGACAACATCTACACCACGGTCAGGACCGAAACGTGCGAATATCACTGCGCCCTCTCGCTCGGTGCGGTGGAAAAACGCCTTTCCCACGAGATGTTTCACCGCGTCCATCGCAGTTATCTGGTCAATATCGGCAAGGTTCACAAGATTCTGCGCGACCCCTCCGAATGCTCGGTGGATATCGTCGGAGGTGAAGTTCGTATTCCCATCAGCCGTGACAAGATGCAGGATTTCCTGTCCATCGTCGGCTTGAAGTAGCCCAATTCCCTTCACCAGATAATTCCCACCATTCACAAGTCCCAGCCCCATTCCGCAAGCCAAGAGTTGATTGCATCACCCCACATGGTTTAGGTTGCTTACAACAAAAACGTAGTACACATTGTTTCGAATCTGTTTGTAATTATTTGATTTTTATTGAAAGAGTGCGTGCATTGAAGCGTGGGTCTCGTCTTCTCCGCGGCATCGGCGGGCGGGGGTAGAAACTCGGTAACACGAAATGTATTTTTGTGAAACTGAGTTGTTGCACGATAACAAAAATGATGCTACTGTTCGGCGAAATAATGGTTATGGACATGGTGTAATCTATTTGTGGCTCTCCTGTTGATCCTGATTTTGGACTACCTGCAAAGTCATGGCTTGATGCTTGGAGATGAGTTAAGCCTTATAAGCATAAGGCAGGCAACCATGGCTCCTGTCATAAACAGACGATGTTGTTACCTTGATTTTGATGGATATGTACTGATGTGCCATGCTACCTCACGCTCTCCTCCATTGCGTTTACCTGTGGGGGAGGTTTAGTGTCCTTGGCAAGAAATTGTACAAATTATGTAATTCATCTTTTCGATTGGAGGGATAGCTGTGAACACAATGCTCGCAGGATCAGAACGCAGATCATTGATACGAAGTAATGAATTGATGTCGTACCAGTTTGCATCAAAGGTCAAACGTGCTGTGGCAGACCAGATTGAAGAGGAATTATATAAAAGCAAACTGACCAAAACTATCCTTGCAAACAGAATGGGAACAAGTCGGACTGCTATAAACAGGTTGCTCGATCCTGAAAATACATCGGTCACCCTGAATACGCTGGAGAAAGTAGCATTTGCTCTCAGTAAACGGTTGAAAATAGAGTTTTCATGAGCAGCACAGTCCCCGTATGTGGATTTGAATACAGGGACATGTCAGGCATCACCTGGGGGTAGCGGTTCGCGGTCATGATGGTACATCCTGGCCTGACTGGTAATACTATGTCTGCGCTGTTTAGTAATACTAAAAAAAGTTTGCGGTAAATACGTCTATCTAGCCGGATGTTGTGGTCATTTGCTGTTTTATGTGTGTTTAGTGTGGATAAAAAGCTGGTCTGTTTCGCGCTGCCGTGCTCTGTTTTTGCTGCGCTTGTGCTGTCACGTGAGCGTGCGTAACTCTTAGGGCGGTTTGTGCGGTTGTCAATCAGAAACGTCATAACCATAGAGTGCGGTATTCGATTCTATGGAACTTTGGATACGGTGGGTTACGCATATGGTTCATCCATTTCTGTTTCTCGAATTTTTGCGCAAGATGCTTGCTCCTTTGCATCTGTCCGAGGCCAGCGCCGATGCGGTCAGTTACACCTGGCTCATCATTGCGCTTCTTCTGCTCCTCTCCTTTCTGGCCACCAGGGCGCTCAAGACGGTCCCTGGCGGGTTGCAGAACTTCATGGAAATTATTGTGGGCGGCATCGAGAACATGGTTACCGAAACCATGGGAGAGCATGGCCGTCCCTACTTCCCGCTGGTGGCGACCATCGGTATCTTCGTGCTGGTCTCCAACCTGATCGGCCTGATCCCCGGATTCTTCCCGCCAACGGCCAACATCAACACCACCGCCGCCTGCGCCATCGTTGTTTTTCTCTCGACCCATGTGGTGGGTATTAAGCGCCATGGAATTGGCTATATAAAGCATTTCTGCGGCCCGATTCTCTGGCTGACGCCGATCATGTTCTTCATCGAGGTCATCGGACACCTGAGTCGCCCGGTCTCCCTGACCCTGCGTCTGTTCGGCAACATGAACGGCCACGAACTGGTCCTGATCATCTTCTTCGGTCTGGCGCCCTTCCTGGTGCCGCTGCCGATGATGCTGATGGGGGTATTGGTCTCCTTCATCCAGGCGTTCGTCTTCATGCTGCTGACGATGATCTACATCCAGGGGTCGCTTGAAGAGGCCCACTGATCCACCGGTTGATTCACAACAATTATCAAGATCCTATACTGCTTAGGATACATCACACTCCGAGGAGAAAAGAAAATGAGTTTTTTCAGTATGTGCGTTCTGGGAGCAGCAATTGGTATGGCGATTGGTACGCTGGGTACAGGTATTGGACAGGGTCTGGCGGTCAAAAGCGCGGTTGAAGGCGTTTCCCGTAACCCGGGTGCATCCGGCAAGATCATGACAACCATGATGATCGGTCTGGCCATGATCGAGTCGCTGGCAATCTATGCCCTGGTCATCTGTCTGATTATCCTCTTTGCCAACCCCTACAAGGATATCGCCCTCAAACTGGCTGAAACTGTTGCCAAGTAAGTACTGATTGCCGGCAATCCTGTTCTATCGATCCGGACAGAATCAATTCCTGGAATATGCAGGCGGAATAATTCGGTACGTGTCTGTGACATGCGTATGACATCGAATCTGCTGCCCTGATTGAAACAGGCGGGAGCTTTCGGGCTGGTTCGAGAGTAGTGCGTCAGTGTGCCTGTAAGAGGTGAGTCGTGATTGAACTAAATGTGGCGTTTGTCATCCAGATTGTAAACTTTGGCATCCTTGCCCTCGTGCTTAACAGCTTTCTCTACAAGCCGATCCGCAAGGTGCTGGCAGAGCGCCGCCAGGTGATCGAATCAGCGCGCAGCACGGCCGATTCCGTTGATCAGGAGGTGCGTGA
>MTLE01000085.1_pt1 | contig 74051 bp, 62 predicted proteins | sample 1982461 | NCBI WGS metagenome assembly MTLE01 (sample SAMN05712605, study PRJNA340218) | biofilm metagenome | isolation source: sample SPL anode biofilm adapted to -200 mV | place: USA | collected 2012-02-03 | reverse complement strand
CCACGACCACGACCACGACCATCATGATCTGAATAAGAAAGCCGCGTATCTGCACGTGTTAACCGATGCGGCAACGTCAGTGCTGGCGATCTTCGCCTTGCTCGGTGGTTTATGGTGGGGTGCGGCCTGGTTAGATCCGCTGATGGGGATCATTGGCGGTGTGGTTATTTTGGTCTGGGCCTGGGGGCTGGTGAAGGAAAGCAGTCTGATCCTGATCGATGCGGATACTGAAACCTCAATGCGGGCAGAGATTTTACAAACGGCGGAACAGCATGCGTTGCAGATAGACGATCTGCATGTCTGGCGTATTGGCGACCAACGTTATGCCGCCATTATTGGTTTGGCTGCTGCCTCCGATAGTTCGATTGTGGTGTTACGTCAGGCCTTACAACAACACCATCGGCTGGTACATCTGACGATTGAACAGGCGGTATAGCCACAAACTTGCGAATACTTTACATCCTTTGTTATCTGAGTCTTGTCTGATTCGGCAAGCTGAGTGATCATAAGTTCGAGTTGGTGATCTCTGGTCAGAGTAATCAAGGATACAAAGGATGTCTCGGTTACGAGGATGGTTAGGCGTTGCGGTCAGCCTGTTATTGCTGGGGCTGGCATTAAGTGTTTTATATCATCTGGATCATGAATATCGGTGGAGTGATGTCGTCACTCATGTACGGGAAGTCCCCGGCTCTTTATTATTCAAAGCGCTGATATTTACCTTTCTGAATTACGTGTTACTCACCGGTTACGACTGGATGGCGATCCGCCAGGTCGGCGCATCGGTGCCTTACCAGAAGGTGGCGCTGACCTCTTTTATTGGGTACACCTTTTCCAATACGCTCGGCTTTTCATTATTGACCGGCGCATCGGTGCGTTACCGTTTTTATACCGCTGCCGGTTTGAATCCGGGCCAGATTGCCCGGGTGATCGTGTATTGCTCGGTGACTTTTTTTCTGGGTTTGTTTCTGGTTGGTGGTGTGGCGTTATTGCTGGGCGTGAAGACGCTGCCAGCAGCGTTGCCTATCCCGCTGTGGCTGGCGTCATCGTTACAGGCGATTGGTGGTGCTTGCGCTGCGATAACGGTGAGCTATTTGCTACTGGCCTTTTTTCGCCGCAAACCATTGGTTTGGCGTCATCATAGTTGGCAGTTGCCGACTTTTGCGCAGGCATCCAGTCAATTGCTGGTGGCCAGTTGTGACTGGTTGCTGGCGGGGGCTATCTTCTTTAGCCTGTTGCCCGACACGGCAGGTGTCACGTATTGGTCGGTGCTGGCGGTGTTTGTTGCGGCCAACCTGATTGGTGTGCTGGCGCATGTGCCCGGTGGGCTGGGTATTTTTGAGTCGATCGTCACGCTGGTCTTAAGCCCTTTTATGTTGCCGGGACATATTCTGGGTGCGCTGATCCTGTTTCGAGTGATCTACTATCTGCTGCCATTTCTAATCAGTCTGACACTCTTTGTCGGCATTGAAATACTGCAGCACAAAGCCAAATTAAAACAATGGCTGGCGCCGTTTCAGGGCTTAAACGTGGTACTGCCCCCGCTGCTGAGTATTGCGGTCTTCATCACCGGTGCCGTATTGCTGTTTTCAGGTGCCACGCCAGCTGTAGATGCCCGCTTACTGTGGTTGCAAGACGTGTTGCCATTGCCTTTGCTGGAGGTTTCGCATCTGGCGGGCAGTGTGATTGGTTTTGCCTTATTGCTGCTGGCACATCGTCTGCAGCGTCGTTATGACGCAGCTTTCACCTTAACGTCACTGCTACTGGCAGCTAGTACCATGTTCTCGCTGTTAAAAGGTCTGGATTGGGAAGAGGCCTCGTTATCGGCGCTGATTTTGGCTTGTCTGCTGCCTTGTCGTCATTTGTTTTATCGCAAAGGACGCTTGCAGAATGAGCCGTTTTCCCTGAATTGGACGCTGGCAATATTAGCCGTATTACTGGGAACGGTGTGGTTGATTTTCTTTTCCTACAAACATGTCGAATACCGGAATGAGCTGTGGTGGGAATTTACTCTGTTCCACAATGCGCCCCGTGCCATGCGCGCTGGTATGCTGGTGGCGATTGTCGGTTGTGCTTATGGCCTGAATCATTTATTGCGCCCGATCCGTATGCAACCGGATCTGCCTTCGCCGGATGACCAGTTGTTAGCATTGGAACTGGTGCAGCGTTATGGCCGTACACAAGGTTATCTGGCGTTGTTGGGGGATAAATACCTGTTGTTTCATTCCAGTCGGGAAGCCTTTCTGATGTATGGCATGGAAGGTCGTAGCTGGATTGTGCTGGGTGATCCGATTGGCCCGGAAGAGCATTACGATGAGTTGCTGTGGCAGTTCCGCGAACTGTGTGACCATTATGATGCCTGGCCGGTGTTTTATGAGGTCAGCAATGAATATTTGTCGCACTATCTCGAACTGGGGTTATCACCGCTGAAATTGGGTGAAGAAGCAATTATCGATTTGGATAAATTTACGCTGGAAGGCAGCTCGCGCAAGAGTTTACGCCAGACCTATGCCAAGACCCAACGTGATGGCTTGAGCTTTCAGTGGGTCGATGCTGCTGATGTGCATCAATATCTGCCACAGCTGCAGGCGATTTCCGACTCCTGGATGGGTGAAAAACAGGTGCGGGAAAAAGGTTTCTCGGTTGGACGTTTTGATGCCGATTATCTGTGCCGTTGCCCGTTGGCATTGGCCTGGCGTGATGGTGAACCCGTGGGGTTTGCTAATGTTTGGGTCACGGATAGTAAAACCGAATTATCGGTCGATCTGATGCGTTATGATCCGGCCCGTTCACCGGGTGGGGTAATGGATTTCCTGTTCATTGAGCTGCTGCAATGGGGAAAACAACAAGGTTATCAAACCTTTAATCTCGGTATGGCGCCGATGTCGGGCATGTCGCCCCATCCGCTGGCTTCTTACTGGAATAAGTTGGGACAGCTGCTGTTTGCCAAAGGCAATCGTTTCTATAATTTTCAGGGCCTGCGCCGCTTTAAAGAAAAATATCAGCCACAATGGCGACCGAGCTATCTGGTGAGTCAGGGCGGCTGGCGCTTGCCACGCATTCTGGCAAACACCGCCTCATTGATTAGCCGTGGCATGTTAGGCACGATTCGTAAGTAGGAGTTTCCATGATGATCCGCTGGTGTATTACTGCACTTCTATTATGTGCTCTGCAGCTGCCCTTATCTGCCGGCGCGGCAACCCCCGTTGATGATTTAAAACTGGATCTGCTGCCGGTAACATCAGTTAACCCGGCTGATAAAGATAAACCGATGGTGGTTTTTTTCTCTGGCGATGGTGGTTGGGCCGAGCTGGATTCGGCGGTTTCTGCGAACCTGGCAAAGCAGGGGATGCCGGTTGTAGGCTGGAGTTCGCTGACGTATTTCTGGAGCTTTAAAACCCCGGAACAAACGGCCAAAGATTTTCAGCGGATTTTGGCGTATTACTCAAAAGAATGGCAACGTTCGCGCGTTATTTTAGTTGGTTATTCCTTCGGGGCGGAAACCTTCCCGTTTGCCATTACCCGACTGTCAGCGGAATACCGCAAGATGATTGTCGGTGGGGCTATGCTGGTACCGTCGATCAGTTCCAACTTTGAAATTCATGTCTCGGATTGGCTACAGACCAGTGCTGCGGGTCGCTACCCGACCTTACCGGAAGTGAAAAAAATTCAGGATATGCCGTTGTTATGTCTGTATAGCGAACTGGAAGAGGGCGATCTTTGTCCATTATTAAGCAAGCAAAGTAACGTCACCTTGATGCAACTTTCTGGCGGGCATAACTTTGGTAAACGCTATGCGTTGATTACGAAAAAGATCCTGCAAGTGATGGCACCTGCGATTCAGGCTCCCGCCAGCCAGCCTGTTCCGGCCAAGTGATACAGCGAGATTTACGCTATGAAAACAGCACTTAATGTGCTGTTTTTTTTGTCTCAGTTAAAACTTGCGGCGGTGGGATCGGGCAATCCAGACAGTAGGCCAACATCTGAAATAGCTCGGCTTCATGGCCGGAAATTTTGCCATCGAATTCGATCGCTTTGACCAGCGCCTGTAAGAAATTAAAGCGGATCGTCGGGCTGCTTTGCTGGAGCTGATCTAACGCATTCCCCAGTGTTTCCTGCGTGGGTAACTCTTGCAAATTTAGCGAGGGCAGCGATAGCGCAGCACAACCAGCGGCAAAGATATGGCTGGCCTGTTCGGCGTTTTCCGCCTGCCGGGCCAGATAGCTTAACCATTGCTCAATGGCGGGGGCGACCGCCTGTAGCTCGCGGTATTTTATGCTCTGGCGGGCTTCATGACTGAAATGGGGTGTCAGTTGATGGGTCAGCATGCGATAGAGTAACCACTCAGCGAACGAGGTTTGTTGATCGGCCATGATCAATTGCCGCAGCATCTCGTGAAAAGCCTGATATTGTGTGGCAGTCAGCTCTTTCAGCGCCGGGATTGCCAGCTCCACCAATGCCAGCCGTAAACCGCAAGGAATGGCATGCTGCGTTAAGGCTAAAACTGCCGCCTCTTCCTGCCCTAATAAATGCCGTTGTTTCAATCGGACGGTCAGCTCATCGGCCAGCACCAGACGATACAGCAACAGTCGCGCATCAAAGGGCGAACGGGCGGCTTTTACCAGCGCTTCCGGTAACAACGGCAACCATTCACTCGGTGCGGTCATATCGTATAACACCGGCGATGTATCTGTGGTGGTGGGGGGCGGGCTTTTTTCCTGTCCGGTTTGTTTGGGAGCTGTGACTGGGGTCATCGCCAGCGTACTTTGTGCCAGTAACAAAGTTGCCAGATCAGCGCTGCCGGCGGCCTTGAGTTGCACGGCTGCCGTGAACGCGGATGGCAACGGCGGTGGCGGTTCATCGGCCATGGGTTGCAGATTGGAATAATACATACCATCCCAATCCGGCTCTAAACGCCGGATACGATCTTGCAACGGCGGATGACTGGCCAGCCAGCCGCGAAAGTTTTGCGACAGCCCCTGACTGAAAAACAGGTGACTGAAGGTTTCCGCCTGTGGGTGGAAAATTAGCGAGGCATAACGATGTCCACCGACTTTTTTCAAGGCACTGGCCAGCGGCGCGGCGTAACGGGTGAATTGGACGGCTGAGGCATCCGCCAGAAATTCCCGCTGCCGATTCAGCGCCGATTTCATCAATTTTCCCCACACGGTGCCTGCAGCGCCCAGTAACATCAGCGTCAAGCCGAAAAAGGGCAGGGCCGAGCTGCTTTTATTTTGTGAACTGCCGATCCGATGGTGCCCCCGGCCTGTTCCCTGTGATAACCAGCGTCCAAGCTCACCCAGAAACATCAGGCTGCCAATCAATGCGGCCAATTGCTGATTCAACCGAATATCGCCATGTTGAATATGACTGAATTCGTGTGCGACGACGGCTTGTAATTCATCGCGGGTGAGATAACTAATCGCACCTTGCGTAACCACGACCACAGCATCATTGATGCCCATACCGGCTGCAAACGCATTGATACCCGGCTCTTCATCCAGCACATACACACTGGGCACCGGCATGCCGGCCGCCAGCGCCATCTCCTCGACGACGTTGCGCAGGCGAGTATCTCCAGGGTCTTGTGTATTGACGTGCACATAACGAGCGCCCAGCGCTTCGGCGACCACCCGACCGCCTTTACACAGGCTGGAATATTTCAGCAGCGTGATCAGCACCAAAGCGGCAAAAATGGCGACGTTACCGATGATGTACCAATGCCAGAACTGACTGTTGGTATCAATCTGAATGACCTGATCGGTCAGTTGCCACAAAAATAAGCCTGCCAGCGTCAATGCAGCAGACAAACTGATCAGTCCGGCGAAAAACAGGATCAACAGCCGCGTACTGAGCTTTTTCGCCTGATCCTGATAACGATAAAAATCCATAAGTTATCCGTGCTTAGAAGCTGACTTTCGGTGCCTGACGATATTCCTGCGGATTTTCTATTTCCAGCAACGAGGCATCCGTAGTGTGACCGAAGCGGTTGGCAACCAGCGTATTGGGAAATTGATTGCGGTAGATATTGTAAGCGGTCACGCTGTCATTAAAGCCTTGGCGGGCAAACGCGACCCGATTTTCTGTTGCAGTTAGTTCTTCGGATAACTGCAGCATATTTTCATTAGCTTTCAGCTCAGGATAGGCTTCGATTTGAACACTCAAACCTTGCAGAGCGCCATGCAGCTGTTGTTCTGCCGCCGCCAGTTGTTGCATCGCCTGTGAATTGCCCGGCGCGGCGGTAGCGGCTTTGAGCCCCGCCAGTGCTGCGTTGCGCGCTTCGGTTACCGCTGTCAGGGTTTTGCTTTCATGTTGCAGATAACCCTTCGCTGTCTCGACCAGATTCGGGATCAAATCATAACGACGTTTTAGTTGAACTTCGATTTGCGCAAAACCGTTCTGATAACGGCCTTTCAGTGTGACCAATTGGTTATAAATCGAAACTAACCAGAAAGTGACTAAAACCAACAACCCTAACACCACCAGAAATCCGGTCATAAATTGCGTCCCTGTTTGAATATGCATTAATGCTACAGAGTGTAGTGCACATAGGGTGTTAGTCGCATCCTTTAATGAGGATGGCGGTGCGGATGATCACGAAATGAGGGACCGGGAGGTACAGAGGAGTTGGTTATCACTGGTCAGGGTAATAAGTCCGACCTCCCGGATGACAGAAAAGAGAGGAAGTTGCCTTCCTCTTAACGTACAGCAGCGTACTGCTAAGTCATACTGGCTTATTGTGCTGGGGTCGCTGGTGCTACTTCAGCTGGTTTGGCTACTTTTTTCTTGGCGACTACTTTGTGTGTTTTGTTTTTCGCAACAGTTTTGTGTACAGCCGTGGCTTTTTTATGGGTTACTTTTTTAACTGCGGCTTTCGTTGGTGCTGCAGTTTCCATCGTGGCAGTTGCCGACGCTGGAGCGGCATCCGCAGCCGCAGCGGCGAAAGAAGCCAGACCAATAACACCCGCAACAGCAACAGCAATCAGTTTTTTCATATCGGTTACTCCAGATGTAGAAATGAGTTATGGCCGTTTCGTTTGACCATGCTCAGATAGTAGATCTGAGTTACTGCATGTTCAGTGCATGAATGGTATCGGGGTGTAACTGATTGTACGGTCTACTGTTGTCTGGCGGAATATCTGCCAGACAACAGCAAGGTTTCTGCGGGAATATTGGAGCAGTAAATTAAAGTGCTTCCAGACGGGCATAAGCAACCACCAGCCATTTACTACCGGCGGTAGCGAAATTAACCTGGATCCGGCTTTGCGCACCGACACCTTCATAGTTCAGCACCACACCTTCCCCAAAAGTTGGATGAAGCACCTGTTGCCCCAGTTTAAAACCGGTGCTGCTGAAGCTGTCTTGCAGACGTTCCTGACTGAAACGCCCTTGTGATTGTGCGCTGTTGCTCCAACTCACCTGAGTGCGTAGGCGGATCTCTTCCAGACAGTCACTTGGTAGCTCTTTTAAGAAGCGGCTGGGGCGGTTGTAACTCTCTTTGCCATATAAGCGACGGCTCTCGGCATGGGTCAGATAGAGTTTTTGCATGGCTCGCGTCATGCCGACATAACACAGGCGGCGCTCTTCTTCGAGGCGGCCGGGCTCTTCCGAGCTTTGCTGGCTGGGGAACATGCCTTCTTCGACACCGACCATAAACACCAGTGGAAATTCCAGCCCTTTGGCACTGTGCAGTGTCATCAGCTGCACGGCTTCTTCAAATTCATCCGCCTGCTTATCTCCGGATTCCAGTGTGGCATGGGCTAGAAAGGCGGTGAGCGGACTCATATCCAGATATTCTTCGGCAGGGCGGAACAAGCGGGTAGCATTGACCAGCTCTTCTAAGTTTTCGATCCGCGACTGGCCTTTTTCACCTTTCTCGTTTTCGTAATGGGTCCATAAACCGGATTGGCGGATCACGCGGTCAACCTGTACATGCAATGGGAGTTCTTCGGTGTCACTTTCCAACTGATTGATCAATGCCAGGAAATTACGTACGGCACTGGCGGCTCGTCCGGCCAGCACGCCTTGTTCACACAACTGCCAGGCAGCTTGCCATAGGTTCAGGCTGCGATCACGGGCGGCTTCGCGGATCAAACCTAGGGTACGATCGCCAATACCGCGCGTCGGCGTATTCACCACTCGCTCAAACGAGGCATCATCACCATGATTGCTGACCAGTCGTAGATAGGCGAGGGCGTCTTTAATTTCTTGTCGTTCAAAGAAACGCAGGCCGCCATAGATCCGGTACGGCAGTAATTCCTGCATCAAGGCTTCTTCCAGAATACGTGACTGCGCGTTATTGCGGTAAAGAATGGCGGCATCAAGCAGACTGTTGCCTTGCTCACGCCAGGCTTTCAGCCTTCCCACGATAAAACGGGCTTCATCGACTTCGTTAAACGCGGCATAAACCGAGATAGCCTCACCGGCGACCCCATCGGTCCATAGCTCCTTACCCAAACGGGCGGAGTTATTGGCAATCAGCTGGTTGGCTGCTTTCAGTATGGTGCTGGTGGAGCGATAGTTTTGTTCCAGACGAATGGTCTGTACGTCAGAAAAATCTTGCATGAAACGCTGAATATTCTCGACCTTGGCACCACGCCAGCCGTAAATAGACTGGTCATCGTCGCCGACGATCATGACCTTGCTGCTATCACCGGCGAGCATGCGGATCCATGCGTATTGAATGCCGTTGGTATCCTGAAATTCATCGACCAGAATATGGCGGAAACGTTGCTGATAATGTTCCAGCAGATGGGGTTTATGCAGCCATAGTTCATGCGCACGCAGCAATAATTCAGCAAAATCGACCAAGCCGGCACGATCGCAGGTGGCCTGATAGGTGGCATAAATTTGCTGATAAATGCGACCAACCGGATCATAAACTTCAATGTGTTGCGGGCGTAAACCTTCATCTTTTTTGTTATTGATATAACCGGCGACAGCGCGTGGTACCCACTGTTTTTCGTCCAGATTCAGATTACGTAAAATGCGCTTTAGCAGGCGCAACTGATCATCACTGTCGATGATCTGGAAATCTTCCGGCAGATTGGCATCCAGCGGATGCGCACGCAGCAGACGATGCGCCAGACCATGGAAAGTACCAATCCACATCCCGCCGCGTCCGGCACCGAGACTACTGCCCAGCAGACGCTCTATTCGCCCGCGCATTTCCGCCGAGGCTTTATTGGTAAAAGTTACCGCCAGAATGCTGTGTGGCGAAACTTGTTCTATTTGCAGCAACCAGGCAATGCGATGAACTAACACACGGGTTTTACCGCTGCCAGCACCTGCCAGCACCAGCATGTTTTGTTGCGGGGCGGCAACCACATCCCGTTGTTTATCGTTCAGGCCATCCAGCAGGTGGGAGATATCCATCGCAGCTCCAGAAATAGTGCGCCACCCGTTCGATTTAGGAGTGGGTTTTTATACAGTAAAAAGAGTATACCTGTTGTTGCGCAGAGACCCAACAGACAAAAAAGCCGGGGCTAGCCCCGGCTCGTCGAACCAATAGATTTACACTTCGACCTGAACGCCCATTTCGACAACTCGGTCGGCGGGGACATGGATAAAGTCGTTGGTACGCAGCGAGTTTTTGCTTAACCAGATAAACAATGCTGCCCGTAGTCGAGCAAAAATGGAACGATGTGATGGCAGCAAGGTCTCCCGCGACAGGAAGAACGAGGTGGTATTCAGGTTAAACGCCATTCCTTTCATTGCGCAACGGCGGAATACTTCATACACATCCGGGGTTTCATGGAAACCGTAAGTGGCTGAAATGCGCCAGACATTGGGTGACAAGGATTTGATCTCGATATGTTGGTCAGGATCGACATATGGCACATCTTGCGTGCGGAAGGTCATCAGCACGATCCGCTCATGCAACACATGGTTGTGATTCAGATTGTGCAGCAACGCGTGCGGAATGCCTTGCTGGGTTCGCGACAGATAGATCGCGGTACCCGGCACTTTCTGCGGCGCTTCTTTTTCCACCATAGTGACAAAACTTTCCAGCGGCATACTCATGCGACTGAGTTGACGCAGCAGCAGGAAGCGTTCCCATTTCCACGTTGCCATGACGATGAACATCAGGGCTCCTAACATAACCGGTAACCAGCCACCGGCGAAGAATTTGACCACGTTAGCCAAAAATAATGGAACATCAATCAGTAACAGAGCGATCAGAATGATTTTCACCATCCGTCTTGGCCAGTCCCAGTTATAGTGCGCTACCGTACAGGCCAGAATGGTCGTGATCACCATAGTGCCGGTAACTGCGATGCCATAGGCCGCAGCCAGATTGGTCGACTCGCGGAACGTGAGCACCACGATCAACACTGCGATGAAGAGCATCCAGTTCACAAACGGAATGTAAATCTGCCCGGCTTCCACTTCAGAGGTGTGCAGAATATTCATACCCGGCAAATAACCTAAACGCACCGCCTGTCGCGTCAGCGAGAACACACCGGAGATAACGGCTTGTGATGCAATAACTGTGGCCATGGTTGACAGAATAACCATCGGAAACACCAGCCATTCCGGCGCCAGCAAGAAAAACGGGTTTGCAATCGCTGCCGGATCGCTCAGGATCAAGGCACCCTGACCAAAATAGTTCAGTAGCAATGCCGGTAAGGCGACGGTAAACCATGCCAGTTGGATCGGGAATTTACCGAAATGCCCCATGTCGGCATACAGTGCTTCCACCCCAGTAATGGCCAACACGACCGAACCTAATGAGAAAAAAGCAATGGTCTTATAGGTAAGAAAAAATTGGATCGCCCAGTGCGGATTCAGTGCTGCCAGCACTTGCGGGTGTTTAAACACGCTGATTGCGCCCAATACACCGAGTGAGACAAACCACACCAGCATGATCGGGCCAAACAGTTTACCCATACTGCCGGTGCCGTGTTTCTGGATAAAAAACAGACCGGTTAATACCGCAATGGCGGCAGGTAAAATATAGGGGCTGAGGGCTGGCGTGGCGACACTTAAACCTTCCAGTGCAGACAGCACGGACATGGCCGGCGTAATTACCACTTCGCCATAGAAGAAACCACCACCGATCAAACCCAGCACCAGTAATACCGTGGTGGTGCCGGCATAGGTGTTGCGGCCAGCCAGTGACATTAGTGTCAGAATACCACCTTCACCCCGGTTATCAGCCCGCAGTACGAAAGCCAGATATTTTACGGATACCACCAGTATCAAGGCCCAAAAAATCAGTGACAGGAATCCATAGACTACCTGTTGTGTGGGTGGCAAACCGATGTGGGGCGAAAAGCACTCTTTGAAGGTATACAACGGGCTGGTGCCGATATCACCGTACACCACGCCAATAGCGGCCAAAGTGACCGCAGGTAGGGATTGTTTCTGATGAGCATCCATGGCGTTATCTGTCATCCTCAGCGTTCAATGCGGTCAAAGTGAATGACTGGCTCAGCATCTTGCTGGCGTGGCGCTACGGGTTGCGCCTGCTGTTGTTCTAAGTTTTCCAGATAATCATGCACGCGGAAGCGTTTATTGTGTGCCGGTGATTGCGGCTCTGGTTTTGCCGCCGGCGGTGCTTCGGTATAACCGGAAAAGTCGTCCCGATCCCGGTTCAGACGTGTTTTGCTGCGAGCAGCTTTCTGGCCAGAACGATTTGAAGCAGTGCTTGCGCGTGCGGTTCGGGCCGTGAGTTGTTTTTTCGGTAGGGCCGGTGCAAAGAAGGAATGCAGTAACCAGCGCAGTGACAAAATACTAACCACGACGATAGCGACACTGACGACCGCATAAACCCGGCTACTGCCTGTGGATGTCGATTCGATCAATGGTTGCCAGTCGGGTTGTGCGGCAATGCTTTGCTCTAGTGCATCGGGGAACAGCATGCGGGCCATAAATAAAATATCCGCCAACAGCGTGGTGAGCACACCTGTTTTAAATAAACCGGGTACTAACAGCAGTAATACGCCAGCGATAAAAAGCATGACGCCGCCACCAATAAACAGCGTATCGACGAAATCGGTCACCGGCACCGCATAAGCAAGTGAAGGCAACAGCAGTAAGCCACAACTGAGCAGGAGTTTTCTGATTTTGTTCATACAACCAAAACTGACTTAATTAAGGGTCTGTTATTCGGCGCAATACTAGCACAGAAGCAATTGTAAAGTGCATTGCTGGTGGAAAAACCAACAAGTGTGATCCGTCGCTGAGTGAGGGGGCTAATAAAGAAAAAAGGCTTCATATCAATGATATGAAGCCGGATCGGCAATACGCCGGAAAATACCAAAATAACCTGTTACCAGGTTAGAACCATCCTTTAACCGTTACGATTCAGTTTGGCTCCCTCATTTTGGCGATGACGATTCATTACTTTGGCTGCCAGCCGCCACCGACAGCTTTAAACAGACTGATGCGGTTGCTGAGCAGAGCTAAACGGGTGCTGACCAGCCCTTGTTCGGCGGTGAACAACGAGCGTTGGGCATCTAATAGCGTCAGATAGCTGTCGACCCCTTTTTCATAGCGACTTTGTGCCAGCTGATAATAGGTTTTGTTGGCATCCACCAAGGCTTGTTGTGCTTGCAACTGATCACGATAGCCTTCTTGCGCGACTAAACCATCAGAGACCTCTTTAAAGGCGGTCTGAATGGCTTTTTCATAGGTCGCGACTTCGATTTTTTCCTGCACTTTCGCGACATCCAGTTGCGCTTCACGACTGCCAAAATCAAAGATCGGCAGGTTGATGCTTGGCTGGAACAACCAGGTACCCGAGCCGCCATCAAACAGTTTGTTCAGCGATGAGCTCATGCTGCCGGCATTGGCTGTTAAGCTGATGCTGGGGAAAAAGGCTGCACGTGCGGCGCCAATGTTGGCATTCGCCGCTTTCAAGGCGTGTTCGGCGGCCAGAATATCCGGACGACGCGTCAGCAGTGTCGATGGCATATCCGCACCCAGCGATGCCAACAGCGTCAGATCCTGTTCTGGTAAGCCGTTAGATAAGCCGGCCGGCAAATCGGTGCCGAGCAACAGACGCAGAGCATTCTTATCGAGTGCGACCTGACGGCGATATTGTGCCAGACTAGAGCGCACGCTTTCTAAATTGCTGCGTGACTGGCTGACATCCAGTGAAGAGGAAATCCCTGCTTCATAGCGTTGCTCAATCAGCTGATAACTTTGTTCATAGCTTTTGGCAGTTTGTTCTGCCAGACGCAGCAGATCGTTATCGGCCAACAGCGTCATATACGCAGTGGCAACATTCGCAATCAGACTAAGCTGGGTGCTGCGTTGGGTCTCTTCCTGCGCCAGATAATTTTCCAGAGCCTGATCTTTCAGACTTTGTACCCGGCCAAACATATCCAGCTCATAGGCACTGATGCCTACTGTGGCGGAGTCGGTGTTACTGATCGCACTGGCGCCACCGCTATAAGTGCCGGGAATCCGCTGACGCGCCTGATAGGCACTAGCAGTAATATCCGGGAATTGAGCCGCGCGTTGGATCCGGTATTGGGCCTGATAGGCTTCGACATTCAGCACCGCCACGCGCAGGTCGCGGTTATTTTTTAATGCAGAATCAATCAGCGTTTTCAATGCCGGATCAGTAAACACCTGTTGCCAATCGGTTGCTTGCAGAGCAGCAGTGGTTGTTTTGGTTTCATAATTAGCTGGGATCGGTGCCGCCGGGCGCAAATAATCCGGCGCTAACGAACAACCTGCCAGTAACAGGGATACTAATAACGCGATAGGGCGTTTAATCATGAGGGTTCTCCGCAGAAGAAGATGCGCGTAAAGCATGACGATGCTTACTGAAATACTTCATTACTAGTACAAAGAAGCATGGTACATAGAAGATAGCAAGAACTGTGGCGGCGATCATCCCCCCGGTCACACCGGTACCGATGGCATTCCGGCCACTGGCGCCTGCACCGGTACTGATCACCAGTGGTAACACCCCGAGGATAAAGGCCAGTGAGGTCATCAGGATCGGACGTAAACGCATACGGGATGCCTCTATGACTGCCTGTTTGATACCCATCCCTTTGTCGAACAGCTCTTTAGCAAATTCCACAATCAGGATCGCGTTTTTCGCCGACAACCCGATGGTGGTTAACAAACCAACCTGAAAGAAAATGTCATTGGACAGGCCGCGCGTGGTGGCTGCCAGCAAGGCACCGATGACTCCGAGAGGCACGATCAGCATGACTGAGAACGGAATGCTCCAACTCTCATATAACGCCGCCAGACTTAAGAACACGACCAGCAATGAAATCGCATACAGCGCAGGCGCCTGACTACCAGAGATTTGCTCTTGATAAGACATCCCCGTCCATTCATAACCGATCCCTTCCGGTAACTGGCTGATCAGTTTGGCCATTGCCGCCATCGCTTCACCACTGGTTTTGCCATCCGCCGCCTCACCGACAATTTCCACCGCAGAAGAGCCGTTGTAACGTTCCAGTCGTGGTGAACCGTAGCTCCAGAAACCTTCCGCAAATGCAGAGAACGGCACCATCTGTTGTGCGGAATTGCGCACATACCACAGTTGCAGATGTTCTGGCTGCATACGGAATGGCGCGTCAGCCTGCACATATACTTTTTTCACCCGACCACGGTCAATAAAGTCATTGACGTAGTTCGAGCCCCAGGCAGTTGATAATGTGCTGTTAATGTCACTGACACTTAAGCCTAACGCCATGGCTTTTTCGTAATCGACCCGAATGTTGTATTGCGGGGTATCTTCCATCCCATTCGGACGGACACGGACTAGCGCCGGATCTTCCGCCGCCATACCGAGTAACTGGTTACGTGCCGCGATCAATTTGTCATGGCCCAAACCGCCGCGATCTTGTAAATAGAGATCGAAACCGGTGGATTGGCCTAATTCAGGAATACTCGGCATATTAAACGCAAATACGGAGGCTTCTTTAATCTGCGAGAAAGCGCCCATCGCGCGACCAATGATCGCATTCGCGGAGTTTTCTTCGCTCTTACGCTCACTCCAGTCTTTGAATTTAACAAATGCCAGACCAGCATTTTGTCCGCTACCTGCGAAACTGAAACCAGCAATGGTAAAGACCGATTCTACCGCTTGCTTTTCATTGTTATAGAAATGGTCAGAAACTTTATCCAATACTTTCAGGGTGCGTTCCTGCGTTGCACCGGTTGGTAGTTGCACCATTGCCAATGCGATGCCCTGATCTTCTTCCGGCAGGAAGGAGGTCGGCATGCGCATAAACAGCCACACCAGCGCGACCAACAGCAAGGCATAAACCACTACCATGCGGCCACTGCGTTGGATAACGCGACCCACTACCGTGCGGTAACGGCGACTGTTGCGATCAAACATGCGGTTAAACCAACCGAAGAAACCGGTTTGAATGCCATGGTCGCCTTTCTTTACTGGTTTTAGCAATGTTGCGCACAATGCTGGTGTTAACACCAAAGCGACCAACACCGACAGCGCCATCGCGGAAACAATGGTGAGTGAAAACTGACGGTAAATAGCCCCGGTTGAACCGCTAAAGAACGCCATCGGCACAAACACTGCAGACAGTACCAGTGCGATACCAATCAAGGCACCGGTGATCTGATCCATCGATTTGCGCGTGGCTTCCAGAGGCGATAGTCCTTCTTCAGACATCACCCGTTCGACGTTTTCTACCACCACGATGGCATCGTCAACCAGCAAACCGATCGCCAGCACCAGCCCGAACATGGTTAACGTGTTAATGCTATAACCTGCTGCTGACATGATGCCGAATGTGCCGAGCAAGACCACCGGAACGGCTATGGTCGGAATCAATGTAGCGCGGAAATTTTGTAAAAACAGATACATGATGAAGAACACCAGTATCACCGCTTCAATCAGTGTCTGGGCGACTTCAGTAATCGAAATTTTTATAAACGTGGTGGTATCGTAGGGATAAACCACCTTGATGCCTGGCGCGAAATATTTCGACAGATCCGCCATTTTGGCTTTGACCAAGGTGGCGGTCTGTAATGCGTTGGCCCCGGTTGCCAGATTGATCGCGATACCAGATGCCGGTTTGCCATTATAACGACTGACCGAATTATAACTTTCCGCACCCAGCTCGATGCGTGCCACATCACGCAGACGCACTTGTGAGCCGTTGCTGTTTACTTTCAGCAGAATATTTTTAAATTCATCCATGCTGGTCAGACGGCTTTGTCCGGTGATCGTGGCATTGAATTGCTGGCCAGCGACCGCAGGTGCAGCACCGAGCTGACCGACAGAGATCTGGGTATTTTGTGACGTGATGGCAGTTGTTACATCATCGGGGGTCAGACTGTAGCTATTCAGCTTGTTGGGGTCTAGCCAAACCCGCATGGCATATTCAGCCCCGAAAATCTGCACACTACCCACGCCTGCAATGCGACTCAGTGGTTCTTTGATGTTGGTGACCAGATAGTCGCTGAGATCTGATTGGTCCATCTCACCATTTTCAGAAATCAGACCGGCAACCATCAGGAAGGAAGAGGACGATTTCTCGACTCTCACGCCCTGATTCTGCACGGTTTGTGGCAGCGAACTAAGAGCTTGCTGTACCTTATTTTGCACCTGTACCTGCGCGGTATCGGCATTGGTACCGGCCATAAAATTCAGGCTGACCGTGACATTACCGCTGGAGTCACTTTGCGATGACATATACAGCAGGTTATCGAGACCTGTCATGTTCTGTTCTAACACTTGCGTCACACTGTCTTCGACAGTTTTAGCTGACGCGCCTGGGTAGCTGGTACTGATCTGTACGGATGGCGGCGCAATCGTCGGGTATTGCGCAATCGGCAGGTTTTTAATGGCTAACGCCCCTGCCAACATAATTACAATCGCAATCACCCACGCGAAAATCGGACGATCAATAAAAAATCTGGACATAACGACTCCGCGGGTAATTACTGCTTAGCAGCTGGGGTATTAGTGGTCAGAGAGGCGACGTCCACCGGAGTTGCTTTCACCTTCATACCTGCCTGCACTTTTTGTGAGCCATTCACGATCACCCGATCACCGGCTTGTAAGCCATTTTTGACCAGCCAACTGTTGGCAACACTGCGGGCTGTTTCAAAAGCTTTTTGTTCCACTTGATCCTGAGCATTAACAACTAACACGGTAGCATTACCGCGTGGATCGTGGCTGACAGCTAACTGTGGCACCAGCAGTGCGTCTTTGAGTGTGGCTTCACCTAATTCCGCGCGCACAAACATACCTGGCAATAGTTGTAGATCATGGTTGGCAAAAATAGCGCGCACTGTCACGCTACCTGTGCCTTCATCCACTGTTACATCAGAGAACTGCAATTTGCCGCTTTCGTTATAACGGGATCCATCTTCCATCAGTAACTGCACTTTGGCTTCCTGAGGGCCGGCTTTTTCCAACTGACCTTCGCTCAGCGCTTTTTTCAGTTTCATCAGTTCACTGCTTGACTGACTCACATCGACATACAGCGGGTCTAACTGCTGAATAGTCGTTAATGCAGTAGTTTGCTGTGCTGTCACCAGTGCACCTTCGGTCACGGTAGATTTACCGATGCGACCTGAAATTGGCGCTTTTAGCTTAGTGTATTCGACATTAATACGTGCGGTATCTACTGCTGCTTTTGCTGAAGCGACATCGGCTATGGCCTGTTTCCAGCTGGCTTCGGCGTCATCGTTTTCTTGACGACTGACGCCGTTAGTTTTGCTCAGATCGCGATAGCGTTCCGCTTTCAGTCGGGCAATAGCTTCTGAAGCTTTGGCGCGCTCTAGAGACGCTTTTGCACTGGCTAAATTAGCCTCATAGGTCGCTGGATCAATCTGATACAGCGTCTGACCGGCTTTGACGTCACTGCCTTCGCGGAACAGGCGTTTGATGATGATGCCACCCACTTGCGGACGCACTTCCGCCACTCGGTAGGCACTGGTACGGCCGGGTAGTTGGGTGTGCAAAGTCAGGGTCTGTGGTTGCAATGCGATAACATTTACTTCTGGTGCGGCCATTGCCATCGATGCCGGTGTCTGCTCTGCCGATGGATTGCAACCGGTCAGCAACAGTGTTGTCATCAATAATGCAATGGGTGTTGCACGGAACAAAGTAGAGAGATGCTGCATGGTAACCTCAGATTCGTCATGGCTATTTGTGTTTGTCTTACTATTTGAACTGAAAATTGTCACAGAACTTTGACGACTCTACCTTCAGAGCGTTAAGTTGGGTAAAAAATTGAACGTTCATTCTATTTAGAGTGTCCATTCTAGATTAGAATTTTTTCTGTATCAATCAGGATCAAGTTAATATATGCCCCCCCAACTTTGTGGATGGTTAGATGAGCGAGATAACAGTGACTCCCCCGGAATCAGATCGTGCGGCACAACGGCGTCATCAGGTGCTGGATGCTGCTGCTATTTGCTTTCGAAATCATGGTTTCCATGGTGCCAGTATGGCGCAAATATCGAAAACTGCCGGTATGAGCCCGGGGCATATCTACCATTACTTTGATAATAAAGAAGCCATCATCGCCGCGATTGTTGAACGCGATATGGAAGAAATGATGGAATGGACCGGGCAAATATTTTACTCATCAGATGATATTTTACAGTCCATGCTAGATGGTGTTGAATGCGGTGTTGAGGCCAATACTGACCCTGAATGTGCTGCACTGATGCTGGAAATCATGGCTGAGTCAGCTCGCAATCCACAAATTGCCGCAACAGTAAAAAAATGCAATCAGATTGGTCGGCAACGGCTGATTGATGTATTAGTCAAAGAAATGGCACAACGCGGTGCCGTATCTTCGGTTGATGTGCAGGTAAAAACAGATCTTATCGCATCTATGTTTGACGGTTTGTTGATGAAGTGCATTCATAACCCCACCATGGATAAAGCCGCGCTGACGGTGTTGATGCGCAAGGTCATGCTATTTGTGCTGACGCTCTGAGTTGTTCGACATAAACCGGTGTAACAGGCTGATTTTGCTGACTCAGTAACTGCGCAAATTCCTCTGCTGGTAAGGGTAGGCTGTACAGATAGCCCTGATAATAATCGCAACCTTGCTGTTTTAAAAACTGCAACTGTGCTTCGGTTTCTACCCCTTCAGCCAGCACGGTCAGGCGTAAAGAGTGGCCCATTGCAACAATCGCAGCGGCAATTTCCATGTCGTCACGCTCATGCGGAATATCATCGACAAAGCGTTTATCAATTTTCAGCACATCCAGCGGGAACTGTTTCAGGTACGCCAGTGACGAATAACCAGTACCGAAATCATCGATAGCAATACGGATACCTTGCTGTCTCAGCCCCTGCAATATTCTGACGGCTTCTTCTTGCTGTTCCATCAGCGCACTTTCGGTCAGCTCCAGTTCCAGACGATGAGCCGGGAAACCGGTATTTTGCAAAATAGTCCCGATCAATTGCTGAACATCGCCGTGGTGTAATTGCAACGGTGATAAATTCACGGCCAGATTGATCAGCGGCAGCTGCTGATCTAACCAGATGCGTCCCTGACGACAGGTTTCATAAAGCACCCATTCGCCGATATTCTGAATTAGTCCCGTTTCTTCCGCGACAGAAATAAATTCGCAAGGAGGGATCAGCCCATACTCCGGATCATCCCAACGTAGTAATGCCTCGGCACCAATGATCTGGTTAGTTTCAATAGATACCTGTGGTTGGTAATAAATCTTGAATTCTTGCTCTGCAATCGCACGATGCAGACGCTGTTCCAATTCCAGTCGTGCTTTTGCCTTGAGGAATAGTTCTTCCGAGAAATAGCGATAACCATCCCGGCCATCGTGTTTGGCACGGTACATCGCTGTATCGGCCTGCTGCATCAGCTCTTCAGCGGTTTGACCATGCTCGGGAAAGAGACTGATGCCAATGCTGGTGCCAATCACGACATCTCGTTCATTTGATAATGAGAAAGGCTGATGCAGGGCGTGAATAATTTTTTCTGCCAGCAGCGAAACATCTTCCAATGACGGGTTGTTTTGCAATAAGACGGTAAACTCATCCCCTCCTAAGCGGCAGACAATATCATTTGCCCGTAGCTGGTGACGTAAACGGGCAGCCACCTGATGCAGCAGTTCATCACCAAAGTGATGACCAAAACTGTCATTCACATTCTTAAAATGATCCAGATCCAGCATCAGCAACGCGACCCGTTCGTCATTTCTTATGGCATCCTGCAGACCAATAGCCAATTTTCTGCCAAGCATCGCCCGGTTGGGTAAGCCGGTCAGTGGATCATGCAACGCCATATGTTCCAGTCTGGCTTCCGAATCTTTTAGTTGACTGATATCGGTATAGATACTGACGTAATAGAGGATCTCACCGTTGCTGTCACACACCGGATTGATGCTGGTCATCATAGGTAACAGCTCGCCGCTTTGTTTGCGATTCCACAATTCACCGCGCCAGAAACCGTGATTATTCAGCGCCTGATGCATCTGATGATAAAATGGTTCTTCATGTTTGCCGGAGCGGAAAATACGAGGCCGTTGACCTAATAACTCGTGTTCCTGATAGCCGAACAGATCAATCAGTGCGCTGTTTACTTTAATAATATTGCGTTCCGCATCGGTGATTACGATGCCTTCACGGGTACTTTCAAAAACAATTGCAGCCTGACGTAATTGCAATTCATTGGTTTTTTGCTGAGTGATATCGGTCATGACGCCGGTAAAGCGCTGTGGTTTACCTTTCCGATCAAAGCTGGTGGTTACGTGGTTTTCCACCCACAGATATTCGCCCTTGGCGGTACGGATGCGGCATTCCAGAATATATTCCCGGTGACGTGATTCAATATGCCGGATCACTTCCGCCCACACCCGGTGCAGATCTTCCGGGTGCAGCAAATCGCTCATGGTTAGATCACCGTTAATGAATTCATCGGCCTTATAGCCCCAGCGTTGCACATTGCTGGAAACATATTCCAGTTTCCAGCTGGAATTAGGCTGCCAGCGGAACAGAATAGTCGGACTGGCATCAATCACTTCACCGGCATTTTGTAATGCTGTCAGCGCGATGGCGCGCTCTTTTGCCTGCTGCAACATATCCAGTGCATAGGTCACATCCATGATCATGTCATTCAGCGTGGCCAGCACGGCGGGGGTGAAGAAATCAGGTTCGTCGGCATACAAATTCAGTGCACCGATGACAAGCCCATTTTCGCGGATCACAAAATAGCCGGCAGACTGAAAACCGGCTTTTGTTGCAGCATCATGAAATGGCCGGACTGATTCATCCATCAGGAAATGATTCAGGATCAGGTGCGTATTATTGGCAATCGCCCGATCTGTGGGCATCAGAAAACGAGGTTCCGAGCCGGTTCTTATACGTACTTGCTGCCGGTAATCGTTAATGAATTGCAGAAAGCCATTATCATGCCCGTAACTGGCGATATTGGTGGGTTTTTCCTGTTCCAGCAGACTAACCCAGGCAAAAACAAAGCCGCCGTGCTGAACCGCAATACGACAGATGTTTTGCAACAACACTAAGCGATCCTGACTACGTACAATGACCTGATTGGTCTGTGATAGCATGTCGAACAGATTGTTCTGGCGGATTAGATGCAGCTCACTGTGTTTACGGGCGGTGATGTCTTCAATGACATTCACTACACAGTCGATTTTGCCGTCGGCTTGCCGGATGCAACGACTATCAATGATGGCATGCAGAATGGAGCCATCCATGCGCACAAAGCGCTTTTCACGGCGGTATCCTTGCGATTTACCCGATTGCATGAGCTTCCATTCCTGTAGATCGCTCATGCGATCATCGGGGTGAGTCAGTGCTAACAGGGTTAATCCGGACAGTTCTTCGCGGGATGATTTAAACAGGGTAGTCAGGTGATCATTAAATTGCAGCCAGCGGCCATGAGCCCCCGAGGTGATGGCCATTCCCTGTAGGGGTAGATCAAAAAAATGGTGTAACAGCTTATCTTTTTCCGCTACGCAACGAACCATATCCTGCTGATGCTGCAGATATTGCTGTCGCCACACCAGCAGAAAAAAACTGCTGACGGTGATGCCGGTAATAAACGTCGTCAGCGTGACCCAAAAGGTCATTCCGTTAAACGGTGATGCCTGATTTTCGGTCGCTGAAGGTAAGCCGTAACTGGAAAAATAAAACCATACCAGTGACAATATTGTGTAAAACAGCATGATCCGCGTTGCTGAACGCAACGGGATTTTTGCGGCGGCACTATTCATGATAACGACACCATCCTTGCTCTTTATTCTTTATAATATTTATGTCGATTTTTCTGGCAGCATAATAGCCTGATTATTGGTAACTAAACGCGATCTATTACAATTTTTGTGTGTCTGCTCCGGCAATATTAAAAAGAAGAGAGGCTACCTTCATATCTTGTCCGTATGACGCCTTGATTGTCAACCGGGCCTAACCAACCGAGAGAGGAGCGTAGCGTGTCAGGTAACGCTGGTTTCGGTTGTAAGGATGCCTGCAGTTTATATTGCCCCTGCATGTTTAGTTGCAGCGCAGCTTCACTGTGTAAGCTGGTCGAATCTTGCTGAATATTAGCCTCAAATACGTTATTTCGGCAGCTCAGTGCAGCGACCGGATTGCCCAGTGCTAACTCCCCGGCTGGTGTTTGCAGCAAGGCTTGCTGCCAGTTTAATTGTCCGGTTAATGTCTGGCATTCTAGGCTATTAAACGTCAGCTGGTCGATATTCAGTGCTAATTCGCCATTGGCATCTATGGGTAGCGGTAACGACAACCAGTGCTGTATGGTTTGGGCGGATGTTTGGATTTGCCAGTCATTCAGTGACCAGTCACCACGCCAGCTGATCGTTCCGTTAGCCATCGCTGTTTCCGGATCTTGCAAAGAGAGCTTGATGGTCGGCATCACTAGCCATAGGCGGCTGAACATGACCTCCCATTGCAAATTGTGCAGGCGATATTTTTGCCAGCTAAGCTCACCGATGCGGCCTTGCCACAATGTTCCGCTGATATTTTGCAACTGCAAACCGGCCGGTAACGGTAACCGCGGCAGGATCTGGGCTGCGGGGATAAAGGCCAGTAAAAACAGTAAATAACTAACACAAAACAGCGCTAGCAGTAGTGGTCTGCGTAACAGAAGATTTTTTATCATCGGGTTATTCTTTATTATTCCGGCCTAATAACAGGCGCTTCACCTGTACTTTCCCAACTAGTGTCGGGAGTGACTGCAGTTCTATCTGCTGTGGTGTGATGCCATATTGCTGTTCTAACAGATCCAACCAGCTGACCAGTTGATCAAAACCCACTATATCGAGTTCAACCAGTGCGTTTTCGCCCTGTGGCTGAATACGTTTTAACGTCAGTTGCTGAGTCTGGCTGCTGGCAGTCAGTGCACTGGCTATGTCGATATCTGCGGCGGCATTGATTGGTACGGCCTGTTTTAGCTGGCGGAGCAAGGGAGCCTGCTGGTGCATCCAGTTTAGCTGTTGTTGCAATTGCTGAACCTGATGCCGGCTTTGCTGCAGATGTTGTTGCAGTGGTGCCCAGCCGCCCCAGTATAACAGGACGAATAACACGGCTGCTGTGCCGAGCAGTAGAATACGGCGTTCGCGCTCTGCCAGATTTAACCACCACTGTTTCATTATTTGCTCCTTACCATCAGCATGCCGCGGACTTGACCATCCTGATTTTGCATATTGGTGGTTTCTGTTTCAAAGGCTACGCCGGCTTTTCCCCGGAATTGTTCCAGGGTCTGGAAATCTTTTGCACTGATCTGTAGTCGGAATTCCTGCTTACCGGCATCAAATTGCAATTGCTGGAGCTCTAAGCCAGTGGTTTGCTGTAGCAACGGGGCTAATAAGGCCAGTTGACTGAGGAAGCTGTCGGACTGCGGTTTTTTCTGCAGTGCATCCAGATGTTGTTTCAGCTGTACGCGGGGATTGATAACCCGTTTTTCTGCCGGAAACAGTTGACGGTAGAGGGTGGTCATTTGCTGCTGTAATTGCTGTTGCTGCTGACTCAATATGCGATATTCCAGGCTTTGATTGCCGACGAATAACAACAGCCAGAACCCGGCCAGTAATGCTGGCAAACGCCAGCGAGTCCACTGTTTTTTCCACGGCGCGACCGTTCGATAGCTACCTTGTAATAAATTGGACTGTTTTGCTGGCAGGTGTTCTGCAAAGAGTTGCAACGGTAATTCACACAGTGAAATTTGCCATTCAGCCGTAACGGCTTCCGATGCCGGCGTATAACTGTGTAAACGCGGTAACTGTTCATGGCTACTCATCCAGATGGGCAGCCAATTGTCATCGACCACGGTGCCTTGCCACTGGCTTTGTCGGATCAGCCATTGCGAACCTAACTGCAGCATGGACCAGCTACCATCGGCTGGCTGTGGTAATGCCAGTACATCTGGCAACAATTGCTGTGCTGTCAGTCCGGCATCCGCGAGCCAGGATAACCAGCGTTGCATTTGTTCCTGTTCTACTGCCGCGATCTGAACCTGTTGTCCCTGATGCGTTAATACCGTGATGTGTAATTTTTCCACATCACTGGCGATCTCATCTTCCAGCATAAACGGCAGTGCTTGCTGGGTTTGCGATGTTAAGCGTCCGGGGAGCGTCAGCGCGCGGAAGATCACATCAGAGCCGGGTACCAGAACAATCACCGGACGATGGCCGGCTCGTTCTGTCAGTTCGGATAATTGTGCCGCATTACTGAGTTGTCCACTGGCAATGACAGCTTGCTGCACTGATGACCACACTAGCCAGTACACCGCATCCTGATGACGGGAACCCAGTCGTATCAGTAAAAATTCGTTCACTCTAACCCTCCGAAGTGACGACGGATAACAGTCACCTGATTATTACTTTGACGTTTAAACAAGCTGACGATACGAGTTTGATAGCGATCCGTTTCAGCTTGTAAGGTCGCCAGAAAATAAAAGCTTTTGATCGTCAATGCTGACTGCACCTGATCACCCGCGGCAGCCGTGTTGCTGAGAGCACCTAGTTCGAGAAATTCTGCCACACTGTTCCAGCCCTCGCGCGGGCGTTGTTCTAATATGTTACGTGCGTCATCTACACTCAGATTATTGAGAAAAAGGGCGGCTAATAACGGTGCCTGCATGGTGCGTAAGGTATTCACATTGATCTGTAAGGTTTTCTCTGGGATGACACAGACATACGGTAACAGGCGACGGTAGAGTGCGGCGTCAATGCCTCTTACCGCCCGCAACTCGCTGACATCCAGCATGAGACCATTAGCGGGCAGATACGGATGTAACAGTGCTTCATACTCACTGTCTTCCGCCCCAAGCGAACGAGCGATCGTATTGGTGTCCAGCCAGTCTTGTAGCGCCGCCGTAATTTGCTGCGCCCGGTAATCATCAACATTTAAGCTGATCAATAACTGGCGAAATACATTCGCGCGATATAACGCGCTGGCACTGGTTGTTTCTTCATCAGCTCCAGTGCTGGTGGAGCTTAAGGCGTTGAGATTGAAACAAGCCTGTGAATCTCGCACGACCCCCTGCAGGATGGCAGTTTCTACCGGAAATAGTTGTCCTTCGTTGGCCCAATATTGTGCCAGTGAGGTTTTTTCCGGATTATCTTTCAGATCTTGCCCCAGCACTTTGGCTACCAGCATTTCAGAACCCAGCAGATACCAGTAATTTTGTAACTGCAATTGTTGATTATAGGTACGTTGCCATTCCATGCGAAAGCGCTGTGTCATGCTGCTGGCCATTGTTACCATGACAGCCAGCAGTAGTAAGACGACTAACAGTGCCATTCCCCGTTGCTGTTTCATTCACTGGCCCCACTGCTGGTAGTGGGAGAGCCTGTTAACAGGAATAGGCGCCGGATAGAGCCATAATCATCAAGGGTCAGGGTGATTTCCACTGCCGCCGGTAATACTGCGGGGGTATTCCATTGCGTCAGCCATTCCCCGTTTTTATAAAAACGCAGCGAAAATGCTGATACATGGCTCAGTAACGGTGTGGCGACGGGTTCGGTTCCGGTTACCGCATCCGGATACAGGTACGTGAGTCGTTCCAGTTGCTGCTGGCGTAAACGGTAGCCCACTTTTTGTAATTCGGAACGGCGCAATTCACCACCGGGATTAAACCAGCCGGCACGTACCATCATCACTGATCCGTCTTCACTTTCCAGTTGAAAACGCTCTGCTTGAAATAATGTAGTACTGGCTTCGCCATTGAGTCGGGTCGGACGCGGCATCACTTGTGTAAAATCTCGCGCCAGAGTGGCAAATGCGCGTTGTAACTCAGATAACCGGGTAATTTTGGCGCGTGAAACTTCATCGTTGCGCATCACTCCTTGCAACACAGCATAGGCACTGAGACTTAGCATGGCAAAAATGACCAGTGCCAGTAACACCTCAAGTAAGGTAAAGCCGGTTGCGCGAGAGTGGGGGGACGTCGGTGTGGTGTGCACGGTCAGTACTTCGAGACATAACTGCGCAGGGTCGCGCGGGGATCGGTTGCTTTTTCGGCATCACGGACTTCGACATCAATCGCGCGAAATTGCGGATCGGCAGTTTCGATACCGTGCCAGCGCCAGTAATAGGTGCGTCCGGCCATCTGTTCCTGACCATTAGTCCAGGCCAGATTAGGCCATTGTTCGGTCAGGTGCACAGTAACCAGCTGGTTATCTGCCACCCAACCAGCAAATGTTTTATCTTCCAGCGTTGCCAGTGCTACGACCTGCTCGGTGACCGTTTTCATCAACGTAATGCCGGCGATAGCAAAAATTGCCATCGCCACCATCACTTCCAGCAAAGTCATACCTCGGCAACTCAAGAGTGTCCTCCGGCAAGCGGGTCAGTTTGGGTTGTCAGCACGTCGATTTGGCCATTTTCCAAACCGTTGATTTGACGGAACTGGGGGCTATCGCTACCTTGTTCCTGCAGTGTCAGTGAGAACGGCGTGATTTCGCCACTGGGCAGCAGCAGAATTTGCGGTGTCTTGGCGGCGAGCTGATTTTCAGTATCAAACCATTGTGGTTCTGAGCGTCCCAGACGGTTTTCTTCGTCTTGTAATTGCAGGCCGTCTAACGTCAGCGCCAACGAGATCTGTTCATCAAATTCACCAGCGGTGCGCAGTTTCTCACTCTGATAGGGTTGCCATGACTGGTGATCCCAATCAAGCAGGGTATCGAGCGCTTTGCTGGTGGTTTGTGTGACGTTATCTTCATTGGCCGGGGCATTTTCCTGACGGATCATAAACTGATAACCATGCTCAGAAATATGCAGCCCAATCGTACGTCCTTGCTGGGTGGCTTGTTCACTCATGACTTGAATGGTGGCCGCTAATTGCTGACTTTCCTCTGATAGATCGCTGCCAAGTTTTGGACTGGGGCCACCGGGGATCGACAGCACCACAATACCGGCCGCACAGCCGATGATCACTATCACCAGCATAATTTCAATCAGCGTGAAACCACGCATGGTTCTTTGCATCACTGTTGATTGTCTCGCTTGTCCAGATTCCAGTTGCCGATGTCATCATCTGTCCCTGCCTGACCATCCGGGCCCATCGAGAAGACGTCGATGTTGCCGTGTTCACCGGGACTGAGCAGTTGATATTCGCTTTGCCACGGATCAGAAGGCAGACGTTTGATGTAGCCACCTTCTTTGTAGTTTCGTGGGGCCGGCTCGCTGTCTGGTTTGATGACTAAGGCGTTCAGGCCTTGATCGGTCGTTGGATAACGGCTGTTATCCAGTTTGTACATGTCGAGGGCATTTTCCAGCGCCACGATGTCACTGACGGCTTTCTGACGATCCGCTTGATCTTTATTACCCATCAAATTAGGGACGACCAGACTGGCCAGAATGCCTAAGATCACGATCACGACCATGATTTCCAGTAGCGTGAAACCGCGTTGTTGTCTGCGTTGCATAACTAACTCCCTAATTAATCAAAAACAATAATCAAAACAAAAATTAACGCCCAATCATGTTATTCAGTTGTAGTATTGGCTGCAAAATGGCCAAAACAATAAACAGTACAATCACCGCCATACTGACCACCAGTGCGGGTTCAAAAATACTCAGTGCAATATTCACCTGACTTTCGAATTCACGATCCTGATTGTCTGCGGCGCGTTCCAGCATATTATCTAATTCACCACTGCGTTCGCCCGACGCGATCATGTGTAACATCATCGGCGGAAAGAGTTTGGTCTGTTCCAGCGACGCCCGCAGACTTCCCCCTTCCCGAACCCGCTCTGCCGCCTCCGCCACCCGGATCTTTGCCTCATCATTACTTAGCACTTCGCCGCTGATGCGCATGCCATCTAACAGTGGTACGGCGCTGGAGTTGAGAATGCTTAATGTACGGGCAAAACGGGCGGTATTCAGCCCGCGGCTCACCCGGCCAATGACCGGTAAACGCAGTAGCATGGCATGATAATGTCGGCGATTCAGTGGTTTTTTGACCCAGCTGCCCCAGCAGATCAACCCGATAGCGGTAAGCAGTAAAAACCACAGCCCGTAATCCCGTACCAGATCGCTGGCGGCCATCAGGAAGCGTGTACTGAAGGGCAGCTGTTGTTTCATATGAATAAACTGTTCGACAACTTTGGGCACAACGGTAGCCAGCAGGATCGCAATAACACTGATTGCGACCAGTGTCAGAATGATGGGGTAGATCATCGCTTGCAGCAATTTACTTTTCATCTGTTGCCGCTGCTCGGTGTAATCGGCCAGACGATCTAATACGGTATCCAGATGACCGGATTTCTCTCCGGCGGCGACCATCGCGCGATATAGCTGATCAAAGATCGACGGAAAGGCCGATAGACCATCGGCCAGAGAATGTCCTTCCAGCACCTTGGTGCGTACTGCCGCAATCAAAGTGCTGAGTTTGGCTTTTTCTGTCTGCTGCGCAACGGCTTTCAGGGCTTCTTCGATCGGTAACGCCGCCGCCACCAGCGTTGCCAGCTGTCGGGTCAGTAATGCCAGCTCGCTGGTACTGATCCGCGGTTGCAGCCAGTTTCGGCTTTGTGTTTGCTGACGAACCTGTTCGACGGCTTCGGTCAGTGCCAGCGGTGTTAACCCCTGCTCTCGTAATGCTTGTCGGGCCTGGCGGGCGGAGTCTGCCTCGATCATGCCTTCTTTTCGCCGGCCTTTAGCATCCAGCGCTTGATATGCGAACGCAGACATATTAGTCCTCCCGCGTCACACGTAAGACTTCTTCCAACGTGGTCTCGCCGTTCAGCACTTTTTGTAAACCATCCGTCCGGATACTTGGCGTGTTACTGCGGATCAAGCGTTCAATTTCAAGTTCACCTTTGCCGGCATGGATCGCTTCGCGCACGTTTTCATTGACGATCAGTAATTCATGAATCCCGGTACGCCCCTTATAACCGGTAAAGTTACAGGCATCGCATCCTTTAGCGGCAAACAGATGGCGTGTACCAACAGGTACTTCATAGCGTACACGCTCTTCTTCGCTCAGCATTTGTGGTTGCTTACACGCCGGGCATAGTGTGCGCACTAATCGTTGTGCCAGCACGGCCAACAGGGAAGTGGATAACAGAAATGGCTCAATGCCCATGTCGCGCAGACGCGTAATTGAGCCAATCGCGGTGTTGGTGTGCAGCGTCGATAAGACCAGATGACCGGTCAATGATGCTTGCACGGCAATCTGTGCTGTTTCCAGATCGCGGATTTCACCGACCATCACCACATCAGGATCTTGACGTAAAATGGCACGTAAACCACGCGCAAATGTCATATCCACTTTGGGATTAACCTGAGTTTGCCCGACCCCTTCCAAATCATATTCGATAGGATCTTCTACAGTCAGGATGTTGCGGTCTTTGGTATTAATTTCTGACAGCGCCGCATACAGTGTGGTCGATTTACCAGAACCGGTTGGGCCGGTAACCAGAATGATGCCATGTGGTTTGCGGATCAAATCGGCGATATATGCCCGGTTCGCATCGGTCATACCGAGCTGCTTCAGCTCCAGCCGCACGTTGTTTTTATCCAGTAAACGCAATACGACGCGCTCACCATAGCTGGATGGCATGGTCGACACACGCACATCGACTGCGCGACCACCAATACGTAGGCCGATGCGGCCATCTTGTGGCAAACGCTTCTCGGCGATATCCAGTTTCGCCATGACCTTGATACGAGAGACCAGCAGTGAGGCCAGTTTGCGTTGTGGGCGCAGAATTTCACGCAACACACCATCAATACGGAAACGGATAGTCAGATGCTTTTCAAAGGTCTCGATATGAATATCGGATGCTTCCAGTTTAATGGCTTCGCTCAACATGGCATTGATCAGCCGGATGATCGGTGCATCGTCATCGGCATCGAGCAGATCTTCACTGTTGGGTAACTCTTCGGCCAAGGTGAAAAAATCGGCTTCATTACCAATATCTTCCATCATCTGGCGTGCTTCGGAAGAGTCACGCTGATAATCGTCGGTCAGTTGTTGCTCAAAGGTATCGTTGTCTAGCCAGCGTAACTGAAAAGGCTGCCGCAGTAATCGACGTACTTCTTGTAATGTTTGCGGGCTGACATTCGCCCGGCAAAACAGCACAGGTTCAGCATGTTGCCATTGCAGTAATACGCCATGATCACGGGCAAATGCAAAGCTCAGCCGCGCATTTTGCGCCGGAATTACCGGTGCATCCGACATAGTGGCATTGGTAGCCATTACTGTACACCCTCAGCCTGACGTTGTTGTTCCAGCAATGCTTTCATCTTCGGTGATAAGGTTGTTTCCGTGCCATAAGCCGGCAACACCGGGCGATCAACCGAAGGGGATAAGCTATCGCTTTCTTGTTCCTGAGATAATTGCTCCGCCCGGAACAGATTATATTTGCTGCTGGAAACACCAGTGTAAGTGACCGGATCGCGTAATATCGTCGGGTGGATGAACACCATCAGATTTTGTTTGGTTTTTGAGGTGCTGTTGTAGCGGAACAGATAACCGAGCACCGGAATATCACCGAGTAGTGGCACTTTATAGGTCGATTCGGCCGTATTGTTACTGAGCAATCCGCCTAACACTACGGTTTCACCACTCTTCACCAACACCGCATTTTTCACGGTGCGGGTGTTAAAGGTGTCGCCCAAATCGGAATTGCTGGAAGAGGAAGTAGAAGTTGAAGCGGCAACACTGGAGACCTCTTGTTCAATTTCCATTAATACCGAATCGCCCTCATTAATTTGCGGGGTGACTTTGAGTTTGGTGCCGACGGTTTTCCGTTCTACGGTGTTGTAAACACTGCCGGTGGTGCTGGATTGGCTGCCAGTTACCACTGGTACTTCCTGACCGACGTTAAACGCAGCTTCTTTGTTATCCAGTGTGACAATGCTTGGTGTTGCCAGAATATTGCTCTTGGTGTTGCTGGATAGCGCAGTCACTAAGCCGGCCCAGTTGCCGGAATAGAAACCAGCCGCTAGACCGTTAAAGTTGCTGAGCGCATCAGTGGTGTCACTGGAGAGCGTGCCATCGTTGTTATATTCAATAGCGGCATTGGCAACTGTGGTGGTGGATAAGTTTGTTGCGGTAAATTGTGTGCCACCGCCGTTGGTATTGGCCCACTGCACGCCCAGATTGAACGCATCGCCATCCTGCACTTCGACGATAATTGCTTCGACCAACACCTGCGCGCGACGGATATCCAGACGCGCAATCACGCGCTCTAGTTCCTGCATCACATCCGGTTGTGCGGTGATCACCAGCGCATTGGTTTGTTCATCTGCCACGATGCTGAGATCTTTACCGTTGAAGCCGCTCGCACCGGATGTAGAACCAGTAGATGAGCCGGCAGTACTATTCATGCCGCCGGTAGTTTGATTGCCTTGTTTATCAGCTTGGATCGTTTTACTGACACCTGAGAGTACCTCTACCAGATTTTTGGCTTTGGCATATTTCAGATAAAAAACACGAGTGTTGCCCTGACTTTGTTGTTCCCGATCTAACTGGCGTATCATGTTGATCAGTCGTTGACGCGACTGGTTCTCACCACTGATGACAACTGCATTGGTGCGTTCATCGGCCACCAGTTTCGGCGTTAATACATTAGACAGTGTGTTTTTATCACTTTTCGTTAAGGCGGTGATCAAGCGAACCATTTCGCTGGCAGAGGCGTATTTTAATTTAATGATATCGACATTTTCATCGCCGACTTTATCGACCCGATGAACAATCTCCACCAGACGATTAACCACGGCAGCCCGACCGGTGATCAGTAAGACATTCGACGGTTCGTAATGCACCACGTTACCGCCACCGGCATTGTCGTTCAGCTGGCGCAATAACGGTGCCAGTTCGCGCACCGAGACATTACGCACCGGCACGACGCGGGTCACCATCTCATCACCACTGCCAGGGCTGGCATCATCGGTAACGGGGATTGAGGATGTTTTTGCGTTCTGCGCTTTCACAACTTTCAGAATGCCATTCGGCATCGGCACGACAGCAAAGCCATAGACATCGAGCACACTTAAGAAAAACTGATAATACTGTTCTTCATTCAGCAGGTCATAACTGCGGACATTGATCGTGCCACGCACACTGGGGTCGACAATGATGGTCTTATTCAGGTTTTTGCCAACCGTATTGATAAATTCCTGAATATCAGTGCCTTTGAAGCTGGCGGAGTATTCAGCAGCCAATACCGGCTGCACATTAAGCTGTGTGAGCAGGCAACTGATGATCAGACTGCGTTTGAGAAATTGTTTCATCTTGGGCTTATCACTCCGCGTGCTTATGGTTGTGCCAGATTGACATAAATATCCTGCGTTTCGCCATTGCGCTCGACCGATATATTCATTTCTGTCTGATGAGTAAGTTGTTGCATCGCCTGCATAGCTTCGTTGTTGTTGCGCAGATCTAAACCATTAATACTGATAGCCAGATCATTTGCCTGCAAGCCTACTTGAGTAAATAACTCAGGGTTCTTTCCGGGGTTTAGACGATATCCCTTTAATTGATTATTTTCTCTGACGGGGGCGATAGTCAGATAATCCATTAATTGTCCGGGATTTTTCAGTATTTGTTGTCGGGCAGCAGGTAATCCCGGATTATTCAATACTGGCGTGGCCGCCGGTGCTGTTGTTGCATTCTCATCCAGCAATAAGGATTCTTGTTGCTGCTGACGGGTAATGATGACGCGGTCAGGCAGGATATTGGTAATGCGCGCATCGGTGCCTTGGATCACATCGCCAACACCATAGCTTTGCTGCCGGCCTTCGCGAGCAATAATGGCAATAGAGCGGCTGGTGACACTGCTGGCCATAATACCGGTCAGTTGTGCGTTCAGGCGGCTTTTCGGCGCAGAGGTGGGAGCTGTTTCCGGATCTTGTATCTCAACACCAAACAGTGCGGCATTCCGAATGGTTAACAGTCGTTGCTGGTTGGTTTCTTTGACGTCAGTTTGAGCAGATAAATTAGGGTTATGGACGGTTGATGGTGCTGTTTTAGGTACTGGTAATAATTGCCAGCTGATCTGGGCGAGCTGATAGCTGCTGCCTAACAGTAAAATCAGGACAATAGCGCGTTGCAGCCCGGAAAGACCTTGTTCACTCAGTAACCAGCTTCGAATCGCCAATAGCCTCATCGCTTATTCTCTTTATATTTATGCCCATATTCAGGGAGAATCATTTTGCTATGTGACATTCCACTACACAACCATTTGCAGGGGCTTATGCGGAAATGATCGGTAAAATCACAGAATATCGACAAAGACAGTGTTAATTGCTGGCGATATACTGTTGTTACCGTTTTTTAACATTATGCGATCTTTATGTCAGATAAGCCGGCTAAATCAGACCACATTTTACCTGAAATACTGCAACGCGATGTCGTCGCACAGAGTCGCCTGTTCCGGGTTGAGGCTTTACATCTGCGGTTCAGTAATGGTGAAGAACGGGTCTATGAACGTATTCCCGGTGGCAACCGGCATGCAGTCATGATTGTGCCTGTTCAGCCAGATGGCACTATGTTGCTGGTCAGAGAGTATGCAGCGGGCACACACGCTTATGAGCTGGGTTTTCCGAAAGGGCTGGTTGATGCTGGCGAAACAGATGCAGAAGCGGCAAATCGTGAGTTGCAGGAAGAAGTTGGCATGGCGGCACAACAACTGACGTTTTTAAAGCAGGTGTCGCTGGCACCTGGTTTTATGAATGCCCGGATGGCTATTTTTCTCGCACAGGGTCTTTATCCGCAACAGTTAGTGGGCGATGAACCGGAACCGCTGGAAATTGTACCCTGGCCGCTGCATGACGCCGAAGCGCTGCTAGAGCACCCGGAGTTTCATGAAGCTCGCAGTGTCGCGGCGTTATTACTGCTGTTACGGCAGCTGGAAAGCAACGCTTGAAGTTGCAGCGTTGTTGCCGGTGTTCACTCCGGCTCATTTAATAAGAACACAACATAACCACGGAAATAGGGTGCGTTTTCCAGATAATCCGGTGCCTGCCAGTCGCCGTGCTGCACCAGCCCGATCTTAAACGGAATGCGCAGTTGCGCCAGTCGCGGTAGGTAAGCTTCGTAATTTTTTATAGTCTGTTTCCCCTGATAGGTCTGCACCACCACTTCATCGACGACATCACTCAACTGATTCACGACATCAGGGGCGGAGTGATTACTCCAATCGAGTAACCCGGTAATACTCAGCGCATATTGAGCAGGTAATTGCTGACGTAATGTGCGTAAAAACGAGACGTATTGCTGCATACGCAGCGTGCGGGCATCAAAATCGATCTGGAGCCCGACGACTGGGTTGCCTTGTCTTTTCCAGCGACTGATTTGCTGTTCGATGGTGCGGAACACTGGCTCTGGCCACGCTAACGTTTCAACCCGGTAGGTCAGCCAGACTTTGCCGTGCCGCAGGCGCGGTGTGCTGATACCTTGCGGAATAAACTGCGTCTGACCGCGACGTTCGCTGATTTGCCCTTGCAGGATATACAGTGATTCCGCTTGTGCCAGAACAGGTTGCGGACGGACAGCACTCCACAGCCAGAAGGACCGGTGATCGGCGGCATTGACTGCGGCCTGAGCTGGCAGGACGGTCATTCCTACCAGCAAACAGAGAAGTTTATACCCAAAGTAATTGGAGTTGCAGCAAGGCGACAAGCGAGCGAATCCCCATGAGCATAGAGATGCTATGTGATTGGGGCGAGTGAACGCAGTCAACGATGCTGCGACTCCAAGTACGAAGGGTATAGGCATTACCAATAATATTTGAGTTGTTGACCCCAACGGGTATCCGCATATTGCGATTTCAATGTATGGAACCATTGCTTGCGTTGTTCAATCGGGATCTCTTGTGAACCACAGCTGTTATAACCGCTTGGCGCAAAGCAGTTTACCGCGCGATACAGGGCATAGGCTTTATCCTCATGCACGGCAGTTTTGTTCGCCATCACTTGTTGATAACCCTCTAAACGGGAAAATGGTTTCCCGGCAAACTGTGTGGCGGTACCGCCCAGTTCATGACTTTCCGGCTGGCTATTGAGTGGGAAATCATCTAAACCATGTCGCAGTATAAACTCTCCAAGACAGTTCAGGGCCTGCGGGCTGCTGCGGTCATTCTGCAGTTTTTGCACGACGTCATTTAACGCCGGACATTGATATTCTGTCGCGTTTTTACCGTCCCACTGAAACAGCGCCAGAGCCTGCTGGGCGCTGTAGGTTGAGCCCATAAACAGCAGTTCGGTGCTGGCTTTTGCCGGTAACTGTTTTATATCGTTCAGAAAGTCGGCATAAAAGCCATGGGTGAGATCTTTATACAGCAGGGTAAACAGTGCGACATCATGTTCCTGTGCTGACGCTGGTTGTGCGATTTGCTGCCGAAGTAAAGCCGGGCTTGCGACATTGCGTAGTAAAATTTCCCGCACCATTGGCGTTTTGACGGCCGTTTTTCGAGTAAATACCTCCGCTAGTTTCCCGCTGCGCTCATAGTTCATCGCCAAGGCTAGTTCTAATTGTTGCCGCTGTAACGGCTGTTTAGCCCGCGATAACAGTTTTAACCACAGTTGTTCTGCTAGTGCCCACAGATCTTTGTTTTCCAGTGCAAAACCACGCAAGGTTTGCTGACTGAAATGCAGATAATCCAGCTCGGTGTCATCTGCTGTTTCCGGTAACAGAGTTAATGTTTTATCCGCATCTTTTTCCACATACAACGCATAAGCCCCTAATAGATAAGTGTATAGCGCGGGTTGTTGGGCAAAGCGGGTTTCTTGTGCTTGTAATTGGGCCAGTGTAAACGGCGGGCGACTGTCATCATTGCTGCGTTGGCGCATCAGCATCAAATCAATGATAGCCAACAGTTGTGGATCCTGAATATTGTTGGTGTCGGTGACCGAGAGCAGCAATTTATTGTCGATTTCTTGTACCAGCTGATTACTGCTGATGTTTGCTTCAGTTCCCGGGTGTTCAAACCAGTAGGCATATGCCTGTGCCAGTCGTTTTTGATCATTCATCAGCCAGTAAACCCGGCGCAATAATCCGGTGGCGGAAGCGGCGTATTGTCCTTTGGGATATTCCGTCAGATAGTTGTTAAAGGCGGATTCTGCAGCCTGCAAGGAGGCAATATCCATTTTGTCTGTGCTGGGGAACCCCATGTCATCAAAGGCATTTTGTTGTGCCGAATTTAAGAAGACTCGCCCTTTCATATAACTGGCGGTTTCTTTCAGCCAAGGTTGTGGGCTAAGACTTAAGGCATTAAATGCCACCATTGCTTGCGTGAAGTCGCCATTATAAAACGCCAATGCCCCTTGCAGATAATTGGCAAACAACAGGCCGTTTGGTGATTGGATATTGGCTGGAAGCAGTTCGGCTTGCTGGCTTTGCTCGGCATCGCAGCTTTGCAGGATTGCCAGACGACTTTGTGCCAGTGACAGCCGTTCTTCCGCCGGAATATCCGTGGCTTGGCTCAGTTGCTGTAGATAAATCAGTGCCGTTTGCTGATTGTTCGACGCGCAGCGGCTACCTTCCCAGTTATTATTTTCTGTCAGTAAGGTGCTTACCGCTTCACTGGTTACGCCTAATTGTAGCGCTAGGGCGGTGAGGGGCGATGGCTGCGAGCTTTGTGCCGGCGCCGGGTTTTCTGTCTCATCAGTCAGGTCGATAGGGAATGGCACCTGCGCATAGCCTTGATCTTTATAATAATTATCTGCTGTTTGTGTGGTCAGCGGTGCTCGCGCGTAATCGGCCAGCAGCAATTGCAGATTGACCCGGCTGTCATTTGCCGGTGAAAGAAACGGCGTATTATTGCAGGTGTCGAGTAGATCGCGTTTCAGATCCCAGGTTGGGTAACAACTGTCGTCGCTGCAAGCCTGCGCGGGAAGGTTAAATAATGTACATAAAATAAATCCGCCGGTAATCGAGTGACGCAAAGACATATCCCGTCCTTTTATTGTTGTTGTCGGCCTGATTGTTTGATTATCAGCCAATCATGTTCAGGATACCAGAGCCGTCTTACCGCCGGAGTGTGCTAAATCAGAGAGTTGCTTTATTGCTGCGGCAAGAGCTGATGACACCAATCCAGCAATTGTTGTGAGATGCGCCGGTAAATGCCGCGCTCCAGCACCCAGCGTTGCCAGTAAAGCGTGCGTTCCCGCAGCGGGGTTTGTGGCATCAGCTCCACCAGTTCACCGCTGAGTAATTCCGCACTGATTTGTAATTTTGGAATCAAACAATAAGCTACGCCCGCTTTTGCTAAGGCTACAAAGGCTTCAGAAGAGCGCACGGTATGGCAGGGATAACTGCCGGGTGGTAAGCCAAAATGTTGCGCCACAAAACCCACGTGCATATCGTCGCGCTGATCAAAAGCAACTCCTGGCGCCTGTCGCAGCGCGTGTTCAGTCAGACCAGCGGGGAAATATTGCCGGATAAAGGCCGGTGATGCCGTTAACACGTAATCCATAAACCCGAGTAAGTCAGACTGGCAGCCCGGCAGCGGTTCGGCCTGTGTAGTGATGGCGCCAAAGGCTTCGCCGCGACGCAGGCGATCGATGGTGCGATTCTCATCTTCAATCAGCAAATTCAGTTCAATCAGACCCGGCTGCAGCAACGGTGTCAACGCCGGGATCAGCCAGGTCGCCAGACTATCCGCGTTGGTGGCAATTGTGACAGGTAATGGTTTCGCCGGCGCATCGGGTGACAGATGCGGTAACAATTCCCGTTCCAGCTGCTGCACCTGCTGATAATGCGTTAACAGCAGTTGCCCCATTGCGGTGAGCTGTAACGGCTGCGAGCGGATCAACACCGGTTGTGCCACCAGCAGCTCTAACTGTTTGATGCGTTGTGATACGGCCGATTGCGTCAGATGCAGCTGTTGTGCGGCGCGATCAAAGCTTTGCTCCCGCAGCACCACATCGAGTGCTTGCAGCAATTTATAGTCGAGATGATTCATTAATTTTTCTTATCTCGTATAAAAATCATGAATTTTACTTAATTGTACGCTTTTCTTATGCTGCAGCCATGATCGAAATAGAGGTGGAAGCAGCATGTTGAACGGAGCCATTTATTTGCAGGGGATGCTGGTGGGGGCGAGTTTGATCGTGCCGATTGGTGCACAAAATGCGTTTGTGCTGGAGCGCGGAATTCGTCGCAATCATGCGTTGCTGGTGGCCGGGCTTTGTTTTCTGGCCGACGCCTTTTTGATTGCGTTGGGCGTGGGTGGCGCCGGTAAAGTGATCGCTCAATCGCTGATATTACAGTTATTACTGACGCTGGGTGGCGCGGTATTTTTGTTGCGTTATGGCTGGTCGAGTTTAGTTCGCGCATGGCAAGCCAGCGTCCAAACCCTAGCGCAACAAGGGCGGATGACTCGTGCTCGTGCCATCAGCATGACATTGGCGGTGACGTTGTTAAACCCGCATGTGTATCTGGATACCGTAATGATTCAGGGGGCGGTATCCGGGCAATATCCGCGTGTGCATCAACTTAGTTTTGCGCTGGGGAGTATCTCGGCTTCATTCCTCTGGTTCTTTGGTTTAGCACTGCTTGCCAGTTGGCTGGCTCCGCAATTACAGCGTGTTCGCGTGCAACAATTTATTGATGGCGGCGTGGGTGTGCTGATGTGGTTGATTGCGTTCGGGTTGTTACGTCACGCGGTATTTATCGTATAAAAAACAGACAAGGCAGGCTTGATATCTGTGTATATCGTCCTATAACCATAGTAGGCGTGATCGTTAGTTTTGATCCCACCTGCGCCGAAAGGAGGTTTATATGCGTCTCGAAAAATGGAACCCGTTCCGTGACCTTGACGATATTTTCCACAATTATCAGCGTTCTTTCCTGACTCCGTCTATCGGGCGGGAATCGATGGTTGGTAGTGAATGGGTACCTGCTGTGGATATTGTGGAAGATGATAAAGAATATCAACTCAAAGTCGAGATTCCGGAAATCCCGCGTGATGCCGTCAAACTGCAAATTAACCACGGCATGCTGACGGTTACCGGCGAACGGAAGATGGAAAAGAGCGATGAAAAACATCATCGCATCGAACGTTACTACGGTAGTTTCAGTCGCAGTTTCACCTTGCCGGATGATGTTAAAGCAGAAAACGTCAGTGCCACTTTCAGTGATGGCATGTTGTACGTGCATATGCAGAAGAGTACACCGACGGGTGATAAGCCACTGGAAATTGAAATTCATTAATTTCAGTGAAACAAAGGAACAACGGCGTGTTGGTCTAACCTGCACGCCGTTTTGTTATCTATTTAATAACGCGGTTTTGTGTATAAATTGAAATAACGTAATGCCAGTGCTTCTGCTTCAGTTAGTTTCTCTGGAGTGAGACGTGATGCGACCAATTCTTTATTGGTTACAGCAATTTGATTGCCATTCACCGCAGAAACGGCCAGCCACGCATAAGCCTGAACATCATCAGGCGGAACACCTTGTCCCTTGGCATACATGACACCCAGATTGCACTGTGCTTCGTAGTTATCTTGTTCTGCTGCTTTACGCATCCATTTAGCTGCTTGTACCAGATCTTTTGAGACACCGTTACCGGATTGATACATCAGACTTAAGTTGAATTGTGCTGGCATATGGCCCAGTTCTGCCGCTTTACGGATGAAATCTGCTGCTTTAGTTGGATCTTTTTCAACGCCCAGACCTTGTTGATACAGTATACCCAACTGAAATAGAGCGTTGATATCACCTAATTCCGCAGCTTTACCATACCAATTAGCGGCTTGTTTCAAGTCTTTGGTAACGCCCCGACCTTGGGTAAACATCTGCCCTAGTGTGAATTGTGAGGCGGCATGTCCCTTTTTTGCAGCTCTATTTATCCATAGAAAAGCTTGTTTGACATCCGAAGTTACACCCTGCCCGCTGTCGTACATTAAACCAAGGTTATATTGTGCGTAGGGATCACCCTGTTCAGCGGCCTGAGTGTACCAATATGCTGCTTGTTGGAAATTTTGTGTTACACCAGAGCCATTGTCATACATAAAACCGAGATTGAACTGCGCTTTGGAATTACCTTGCAGCGCTGATTTTTGATACCAGAATGCGGCTTGCTGAAAGTTTTGCGGCATTCCTTGCCCATTTTCGTACATCAATCCGAGGTTATATTGAGAATTGGGATCCCCTTGTTCTGCGGAACTCACTGTCGCTGCAACATCACTGGCAGTCAGCTCGGCGACTGTTGATGCAGAAAAGAAAAACAAAACAAGAATAAGTAAGCGAGTTACTGTCAGATACTGTTTCATCTCTTTCTTATTCCTGATGTGTGCCATAGTTAATTCTGAGTGTTATTTCCGCACCAGCCAGACACCCGATTCCATATGATGGGTGAACGGGAACTGATCAAACAAGGCACAACGGGCGATCGCATGTGTCTGACACAAAGTCTGCAGGTTGTCGCACAAGGTTTCCGGATTACAGGAAATATACAGGATCTGATCGTAAGCCTGGATCATCGTCAGCGTCTTCGGATCTAACCCGGCCCGTGGCGGGTCAACCAGAATGGTATTGCATTCATAACTTTGCAGATCAATGCCTTGCAGACGAGTGAACTCTCGTTCGCCGTTCATGGCTTGGGTGAACTCTTCGGCCGACATCCGCAGGATCTGCACATTATCAATGTTATTCACGGCGATATTATGTTGTGCTGCATGCACCGATGGTTTGGCAATTTCGGTGGCTAACACGCGATTAAAGTTTTTCGCCAGTGCCAGCGAGAAGTTACCGTTGCCGCAATACAGTTCCAGCAAATCACCCTGACAGTCGCTGGTGACATCAATGGCCCAACCCAGCATCTGCTGATTCATTTCGGCATTCGGTTGCGTGAAACTGTTTTCAATCTGCATATATTCGAGCGTGCGCTCACCGACTTGCAGCTGTTCCAGTACATATTCACGTTCTAATACGATCTTTTGTTTGTGCGCGCGGCCGACCACATCAACTTCACCAAATTCCGCCCGCAGACTCTGGCGTAATTCGGTGGCGGCTGGCTGCCAGGCGTCATTCAGGGGTTTGTGATAGAGCAGACTGATCAACGCTTCACCACTGAGGGTAGTCAGAAAATCGATCTGAAACAGCTTATATTTAAGTGTGTGATTATTGCGGATCAACTCAAGCAGGCGCGGCATCAGACGATTGATCAGCAGACTGCCGGTGGGAAACTCGTGCACGTAATAGCGTTGCTTGGTTTCGCTGTTAAACATGACATAAAACAGATCGTCGCCTTCGTGCCAGATGCGAAATTCAGCCCGCATCCGGTAATGCGTTGGCGCGGAGGCAAACACTTGTGGCATTGGTGCCTGAAAGGGGGCGAGCAATTGCGTCAGACGTTGCTGTTTATCATGCAATTGTTGCTGGTAAAGGGCATCCGAATGGACCGTGTTTGTCATGTTGTACTCCGTCACTGCAGGAAGGGCGGAAATTGTATGCAGTTGTGCGAGGTTGTCCAGTTTTTCTGCTTAAGTTTTGCGCAGTCAGGCCGCTATACAGATAACCGTACGTGTAATCGGTTCCGGAGACGATCATGAAATTAGATCAGGTAAACAGTTCTGTGCTGCAGAATATGCTGAAAAGTACGCAGCGTAACACCGGTAAAAGTGCTCAGGCGGCAACGCAGGCGAACGATGAAGTGTCGTTGAGCCATTCCGCAAAGTTGGGTAACCGGGTGCTTCAGTTTTCACTGTCGCAATCACTGACGATTAGCGGCAAAAGTTTCAGTGTGAATACGCAGGAACCGGCTCAGGACGACAGTGTCGAGTCACTCTTTGACTTTCAAAAAGTCGCGGATAACGTGCTGTCATTTGTGACGAATACCATCCGGGCTCGCAAACAGGGCGGTGATGATGACGAAGCGCTGAAAGAGATGCTGGGGCAAGCCTATAAAGGCATTGATAAAGGCTTCAGCGACGCCCGTAAAGAGTTGGATAAGAGCGGAGTGCTGACTGATCCGCTGAAAGAGGGGATCGATAAAAGTTACGATCTGATCCAAAAAGGCATGAGCGATTTTGAAGATGAATTATTTGGAACCAAAACACCGGTAACAGACGACGCTGAAACGACCGATGCCGTTAAAACACCCAAAGAGATAGGTAATAGCTTGCTGGCTGCCATGACCGGCAAGCAATCGGCCAGTCTGGAGTTGGTGACGAAAGAGGGTGATAAAGTCACGATCCAGTTTGATGACCAGCAACAATGGCAGCTGCAAAGTAGCGGGAAGGCGAAGAAAGCCCTGCAGACCTACGGAGAACTGGCCGGAAACAGTCAGAACCTGAATAAAACGGGCAATAGCAGCTCTGCCTTCTATAGCCACACCACCCAGTTTAGTTTCAAAGTGGAAGGTGATCTCAGTAGCGATGAACTGAAATCTATCTCTGACATGATGAATAAAATTGGCGGACTTTCCGACAGTTTCTTTAACGGCAATCTGGATGATGCACTACAACAGGCGCAGAAACTGGATTTGAGTGACAGCGAGCTGACCAGCTTATCATTGGATCTGTATCAGCAGCAGGCACTCGGCTGGCGTTCATCGCAGGGTGATACCGATATCAGCAATACCACCAGTAATAAGGATGATGACAGTGCGCTGAGCGATAATCAGCAGACTGCTGCCGCATTACCAGAGGTATTCACTCAGTTAGGCGATTACCTGACCCAGTTACAGTCGGTGTTTAACCAGATGATCGCCTCGTTTAACCCCGACTTGCACGGCAATCTGCAAAGTTGGGTCGCCAAACAGCAGCACCCGGAAAAATCTGATGATCAGATAAGCCAGTTTGTCAGTTTTAACCAGCGGATGCAGCAGGCGCTGGCCGCACTGCAAGGTAGTCAGCCAACCAATGTGACTGATACTACAGCAGCTTGAATTGTCGAATAAAAAGTTAAAACTGTGACGGCGGACTCTGCAAAGAGCCGCCGTTTATTGTTAATAAAATGTCAAATCCTGCTATACAGCCTATAACTGGCTCTCTATAATCCGCGACTCTCTGGCGCTTAACCTGCTTAAAAGGGAATCCGGTGTGAATCCGGAGCTGGCGCGCAGCGGTAATGGGGAACGAAAGCGACCGAGTGCAAACTCAGGCACTGCCATTGGGTGGGAAGCCATCGCCGTAGGACAAAATCAGCCCCTAAGCCCGAAGACCTGCCAGAGCAAAATCTGGGTCATATCATCTGATATGGCAATTAGGGACCACTACGCGAACTAGGGATTGCCCACATGTCAAAACGACTGACTGCCTCTGTGCTGTCGGCGCTGGCTATTGCTGCGCCAACACACGCCGAAGAATCTACCAGCCTGCCGATCACGGTAACGGCGACACGGTTTAAAGAATCTACTAAAACTGTTTTAACTCCCGTCACCGTGGTGACGAAAGACCAAATTCAGCGCCATAGCTGGGCAACTTTGAGTGAAGTGCTGCGTAATCAGCCATCATTGGAAGTGCGTGGTAATGGTGGTAAAGGTCAGAGTACCGGTGTTTATATGCGTGGCTTTAGCCCTGCTCAATCACTGGTGTTGGTCGATGGTATGCGTTTAAGCCGTGGTAGCATGGGTTCTGCGGATATCAGTGCTATCCCCTTAAATCAGGTTGAGCGAATTGAGATCATCCGTGGTGCCCGCGCATCTGTGTATGGTGCTGATGCAGTAGCCGGGGTGATCAATATCATCACCCGAAGTAATCAGGGCGAAAACGGCCATCGGGTAGCGATGGGGATAGGCTCGAACGGTTATAATAATGCCGATTGGTCGAGCCATTTGGCTGCAACAGACAAAGACACATTAAAAGCAGGTGCTGCTTATTCACGGGAAGATGGCTATAACATCCGGCCAACAGCGAGTGAACCAAGCGATGAGCACGGATACTGGAGTAAAAATGCGCAGGTCAACAATGAACATCAGTTCAATGATGAATGGCGCCTGTTCACCTCTGCCCGCTGGATGCAGATGCAAAATGCCTATGCGGGTAGTAACGCAACTACGTGGGCTAACGAAAAGCAATTTGGTTACACAGCTGATCAGTCATATCAAGCGGCATTAGAAACCAGCACGGATCATTATCAGAGCAGTGTGGTTGCCCAGTATGCTGACACTGATTATCTGAGCGGCTTTAACAGTGATCAGTCTAAAGATGATGCAACGTACAAAAACTATACCGATCAAACATCATTGGGCTGGTATAACCTCGTGCCATTGTCACACGGTTTTTCGCTGGGTGGTGGGGCGGACTGGCGTGAAAACCGTCTGAAGCCAGATTCTGCCTTTGAAGCCCAAATACACAACACGGGTGAATACGCATTAGTGCAGTATGAACAAGATGCGTGGAGTTGGGAACTTAGTGGCCGTAATGATGATAATTCTGCTTATGGCTCGCATCAAACATGGCGCACAGGTGCTGGCTGGGCATTTATGCCGGATTACCGCTTAACGGCGAATTACAGCACTGCCTTCCGAGCCCCAAGTTTTGTCGATTTATATTACCCGGGATATGGCAATACTAATCTGAACCCGGAAAAAGCGAAGGGTGGTGAGGTTGGTCTGGAAGGTCAGAACGAATTTTTCCAGTGGAAAATCAGTGCTTATCGTTCGTTAGTCGATAACATGATCACGCCTAACGCATCCTATGTTCCGGTGAATATTGGCCATGCCCGCTTACAGGGTATTGAAACAGAAGTGAGTTTTGTAACTGGCTTGGTTCGTCACCATTTATCGGCAGATTTTGCTGATCCGAAAGATGAAGAGACGGGCAAACAGCTGAAAGAGCGTGCACACCAATCCTATAAATGGCAGGCAGAAACCAGCTGGCAGAAATGGGATGCAGCCACGAGTTGGATATTCCAGGGTGAACGTTTTGCCAATGATACTAACACCATTGAACTGGGTGGCTACAGTTTATGGGATGTGTCAGCTGGCTATCATTTGTTGCCGCAACTGCGTTTAGGTGGTCGGATTGATAATCTGTTTGATAAAGAATATGTAACTGTTCGTGGCTATGTACCGCAAGGTCGTAGCTACTACCTGAACTTTGCTTATCAAATGTAATTAAATTTTCCTTTGGTACCACAATAAAAAAGGGTTCGCAGTAATACGAACCCTTTTTGTTTACCCGATTTTTATCTGAAAAACTTATTCATCTTCCAGATAGGCGTAGCCTTGCAGACCTGCTTCCAACTCTTCCAACAACTCTTTGCGAGTTTCAGCACTCAGTGATGGATGCTCAACCAGTTTCTGGTAATCGCGACGGATCACTGAGGTGTCGATGTTGACGTAACGCAGCAGGTTATCGACATTATCGCCTTTGATAATGTTGGTGATCACTGCTTCGCCGTTGTCGTTCAGTGTCACTTCCGCACTGTGCGTGTCACCAAACAGATTATGCAGATCCCCCAGAATTTCCTGATAAGCACCGACCAGGAAGAAGCCCATATAGCTAGTTTTATCCGGGTCGATCTCCGGCATTGGCAGTGTGCTTTCGATGCCGACACCATCGACATACTCTTTAATGGTGCCGTCAGAATCACAGGTGATATCCATGATCACACCACGACGCGTTGGTGCCTGATCCAGACCGCTCAATGGCATGATCGGGAAGATTTGGTCGATACCCCAGGCATCGGGCAATGACTGGAACAGTGAGAAATTGACGAAGCATTTATCCGCCAGCTTCTCATTCAATTCATCCTGCAGATTACGATGCATGCGGTTGATCGGGTTGAGCATGTCTTTCAATTTCAGACACAGATTGAGATGCAGATCTTCTGCCCAGGCTCGTTGGTGTAACGTCAGCAGGCCCAGCGTGTATTGCGTGTGTACATCGGCCAGATCAGAAACTGAGTCGTGGAAAATTTCCAGCAAGCCCGGATCTTCTTTGTCATGCAGCTCATTCCAGCTATCCCACATGTTTTGCAGCAACAGTGGCGAGTCTGTGACCGGTGCTTCTGGCGGGAAGGTTGGTAACTGGCTTTCCATACCGACGATATTCGAGATCAGCACGGCGTGATGCGCGGTAATCGCACGGCCGGACTCGCTGATGATCATCGGATGCGGCAAACCGAACTCTTCGCACACATCACCAATCCCCCAGACTACGTTATTGGCGTATTCGCGCAGGTTGTAGTTCGCCGAGCAATGGCTTTGGGAACGGGAGCCTTCGTAATCCACGCCCAGACCACCGCCAACGTCGACCACTTCAATGTTGGCACCCAGTTTACGCAGTTCTGCATAGAAACGACCGCATTCGCGAATACCGCCCTGAATATCACGGATATTGGCAATCTGTGAACCTAAATGGAAATGCACTAACTGCAGACAATCGAGTTTATCGGCTTCACGCAGACGTTCAACCAGGCGCAGAATTTGTGCGGCATTCAGACCAAATTTGGATTTTGCCCCACCGCTGGATTGCCATTTACCCGAGCCTTGTGCCGCCAAACGGGCGCGCACACCGATGCGTGGTGTGATATTCAGGCGGGCAGCTTCATCGAGGATCAATTCCAGTTCCGATGGTTTTTCCACCACGATATAAACATGATGGCCGAGCAGTGAACCCAACAGTGCATGGCGCACGTATTCACGGTCTTTGTAACCGTTACAGACGATCACCGAGCCCTGGTCATGATGATGAGACAATACTGCCAATAATTCTGGCTTCGAACCGGCTTCCAGACCGAGCGCGGGTTTATCGGCAAACGCGCGGGTGACTGATTCGATAACCTGATTTTGTTGGTTTACTTTAATTGGGTAAACGCACTGGTAGCGGCCTTTGTAGCCGTAGCTTTGGATCGCCTGCTCGAAGGCACCAAACAGCGCATTGATACGGGTTTTGATGATATCAGGGAAGCGTAACAAGACCGGCGTGGCGTAGCCTTGTTCGCGCAGTTGTTCGATGATATCGACCAGCGCAATCTTGCAATCCAGACGGGTTTTGTCTGGCGTCACCATCACTCGACCCTGCTCGTCGATATGGAAAAAACCGGCACCCCAGTAGGGAACGTTATACATTTTTAGGGCGTCTGTGGTAGACCAGTTTGCCATGGCGGTTCCTTAGGTGAAATTAACAATAATCACATAGTAGTATCAGGCGCGTTCGTGTCAGCAGCATGGCAGTATCCCTATTGCGCCCATCTGATCGCGGCGTATTTTATGCGTAATGTCTGAGGGATAAACCTTTTTTTACGACAGTGGTAAGACTCAAAAGGGGTGGTTTGATTGACTATGAGTTAAGTATGAATAAAAAGTCAGATACTGGTAGGTATCGTTGTTATTCATGCAAAAAAAAGTTGAAAAAACACAGTGAAAAATAGGAGAAAACAGGCTGTTTTTGTATCAAAACAACCTGAAGAAATAAAAGGTATTGCTGCGCAGTTACTCGCGCTCTTGCTCTGATCGTAAGTAATGCACAATTTGATTGCTACTACCACGCCAAACTAACGAAGGGTCAGCCAACCCTTGTTCAAATTTACCATCAATCAGCACATCGATCAGTGCCACGATTTCCTGCTGACGCGGTGATAATTCCGCTAACAGATAACCCGTCCACATCCAGATATCTTTGCCCGGACATTCGGCGCGCACGCGCTTGACAAGAGCCAGTACATCGGCCTGATTAGCCGGATGCAGCGGATCGCCACCGGACAGCGTCAGTCCGCGGCGTTTAATGGTGTCGTCATTCAGGTCTGCGATGATGCGATCGGCCATTTCCGTAGTAAACAGATGGCCGGAATCGACCCGCCAGGTGGATTGGTTGTAGCAACCACGACATTGATGTTCGCAGCCAGAGACAAATAAGGTGCAGCGCGTACCAGGGCCGTTCACCACATCGATAGGGTAATACTGATGATAAAACATGATGGCTGGTTCCTGACTTGTTGCTGATGTTGCTCACCATACTCGGCAAGCGAATAAAAATCAAAGTGCAAAAAACAGGGATATTTACAAAGGAAGCCTCTCCCCAAACAGGAAGAGGCTTATGCAAAATTACTCGAGAATTTCGCGGGCATTCACCGCTTGTAGTGGGCGATTGTTGTCGTGGCCCATCACTTTTTTGAACGCATCGATCTGTGCTTCAGACACAAACACAGGTTTTTTCATCACGATCCAACGAACGCCTTCGGTGCAAGGCGGGGTGGTCAGTGAACCGCTGAAACGGTAGTAAGCATGATTTTTTGGCAGCAGATCCAACGCGTTATGAGCTGGCGTCAGAGCGATTTTATCACCTTCTTTAGCTGGCAAATGGGCCCACAAATTTTCTAACACTGGGTTCGCTTTGCCTTCTTTGAACATTACCGCGACGACGGCCAGATTACCGTTTTTATCGGCGTGAACGAAATGACCTTCCAGCGGATAAGATTCGCCTTTGATTTCATTTTCACTAGGGGCATGGAAATGGAATTGTTTCAGTTCATATTCGATGCCGTCGATCACTACATTGCTGCCAGCATCGTAAACGACCTGTACGGTATGACCGTTATTCAGGATCTGGCTGCCACCCACTTTGTAATTAAATTTCAGTGGTTTCAGGTCAGCTTTGATGAAGCCAGTCAGGTTAACCGGGGTCTGGTTTTTACCCGCACAGGCACCAAATTCCGGGGTTAATTTAGCCCAGTTTTCTGGCCCTTTATCACCACTGTAATCCCAGTGAACGTGCTGTTCGGCAGCGAAAGCAGAACAGGAGGCAAACAACATAGCAGCACAGAGCAGATTTTTTTTCATGTGAAGATCCCGAATGAATAATAAACCAGAAAAAACAGTGCCTTTTGAGGCGCCCTAGTATAACCCTAGTTAAAGAATGGTTTTGTAACTAAATGTAGAGCCTAATGGATCAGCGTTCTTCGCCGGGTTTATACAGAAATTGCGTGCCATCGGGGCGGGATTTAAAGCGACGGTGTAACCACATATATTGCGCCGGGGCTTTGCGTACTGCAGTCTCCAGCACTTGATTACTGCGGGTGGCATCGGCGATATCGTCACCGGTGGGGTACCCTTGTAGGGGGGCTTCAATGATCAGCTGATAACCGCCTTTGGGCTGACGAATATTGTAGCAGGGCAGAACTACCGTATTTTTCACCCGCGCCAGTGTTGATGTACCGGTGATCGTTGCTGCATCACTGACGCCCAGGAAAGGCACAAACACGCTGGCATGATGACCATAATCATGATCGGGTGCATACCAAAGCGCTTCGCCTTGGCGCAGGGCTTTGATCATACCTTTGACATCGAGTCGGTTTACCAGATATTTGTTACTTTTACAGCGACCAGTGTATTGCGCATATTCCAGCACCGGATTTTTGTTTGGCCGATAGACGCCAACACCCGGGCGCAAGATACCAAACATGCGGGCATTCAGTTCCAAAGTCATAAAATGAGCAGATAACAGCAGCATGCCCTGACCATTCGCTACTGCTTGTTCGACATGTTCGGCGCCGACCACCTGCATGATTTTTTTGATCCGGCGATCAGGCCAGAACCAAGCGATGCCGGTCTCAAAAATACCACGACCCACGTTGGCAAAATTCTCCCGGATCTGTTGCTCGCGGGTTGCCTCATCCCATTCTGGAAACGCCAGTTGCAGATTTTTACGGGCAATCGTGACTCGGCGTGGCAGGATCTGCATGGATAACCAGCCTAATGCGGCACCCAGTTGCATGAGCACAGGATACGGCAGTTGCACGATCAGCCAAAGCAGTGCCTGGCTGAACCATTGCGGCCAGTAGCGCGGATGAAACAGAGCAGCCGTCAGACGTGGGGCTGAGTCGGGTAATGGTGTCGCTCGCATAACAGATGACCAGTGAATATACCTTCGTACTTGAAGTTGCCGCGTCGTTGACGGCGTTCACTCACCCCAATCACATAGCCTATCTATGCTCTGGGGATTCGCTCACTTGTCGCCTTGCTGCAACGCCAATTACTTTAGGTAGTAGGTTAAAAGAAGATAAAAACCCCATCAGTTTAGCAAATGGTGGTCAGGGTGGCGAATAGCTGTTTGGGCTGTGATAAACTGCGCCGCATTCAAGTCAGTATCGAGTGAACACTATGACTATGCGCATTACCTTACCTGATTTTTCTGCTGCCCGCGTGTTAGTGGTGGGCGATATTATGTTGGATCGCTATTGGAGCGGCCCGACGCGCCGTATTTCACCAGAAGCACCGGTGCCGGTGGTGAAGGTCGAAAAAAATGAAGATCGTCCGGGCGGTGCGGCTAACGTGGCACTAAATATAGCTGCTTTAGGCGGACAAACCACATTGCTGGGTTTTGTCGGTCAGGATGAGGCGGCTGATTGTCTGGAAGCGAAGCTGGCGGGTCATAAAGTAAACTCCGATCTGGTGAAAGTTGCTGATCTGCCAACCATCACGAAACTGCGTATTCTCAGCGGTAATCAGCAGTTGATCCGCCTGGATTTTGAAGACTCTTTTGCGACTGCTGATCCAGCGCCATTATTGGCGAAACTGGATGCAGCATTGCCTAATTTTAATGTATTGATCCTGTCTGATTACGCGAAAGGCGCGCTGACCTGCGTGCGTGAAATCATCCAGCTGGCGCGTAAACATCAGGTACCGGTGCTGATTGATCCGAAGGGTGATAGTTTTGAAAAATACCGTGGTGCGACCTTAATCAAACCGAATATGGTGGAATTTGAAGCCATTGTCGGCAAGGTTAAAAACGAAGAGGATTTGATCGCTAAAGGTCAGGCATTATTGCAAGAGCTGGATCTGGAAGCCTTGCTGGTGACGCGCTCTGAACACGGTATGTTACTGCTGCGTAAAAACGGAGCGGTGTTAACACTGCATACACAAGCGCGTGAAGTGTTTGATGTCACCGGTGCCGGCGACACGGTCGTTGGTTCCTTAGCTACCGCGCTGTCGGCTGGTAAATCACTGGAAGAAGCCTGTGCGATAGCCAACAGTGCTGCTGGGGTTGTGGTTGCAAAACTGGGTACCTCGACGGTCAGCCCGCAAGAACTGGCGCAGGCACTGCACGAACATAGCAGCACCGAGCAGGCATTTGGCGTGATGAGCGAGGCCGAGCTGAAAACTGCAGTAATGGCCGCACGTCGTCGCGGTGAGAAGATCGTGATGACCAATGGTTGTTTCGACATTCTGCATGCCGGCCATGTCTCTTATCTGAAAGCGGCGCACAAACTGGGCGATCGTCTGATCGTCGCCGTGAATACTGATGCGTCGGTGCGTCGTCTGAAAGGCGAAAAGCGCCCGATCGTGCCGGAAGATCAACGGATGGCGGTATTGGCTGGTCTGGATTCAGTCGACTGGGTGGTGCCATTTAGCGAAGATACCCCACAACGCGTCATTGCAGCGATCCTGCCGGATCTGTTGGTCAAAGGTGGCGACTATCAGCCACAAGATATTGCCGGTTATGCAGAAGTAACTGCCAATGGTGGCGAAGTGCGAGTGCTGCACTTTGAAGACGGTTGTTCCACCAGCAATATCGTAAAAACCATCATCGAACGCGAATGTAAATAGACCTGTCTACCATCCTGCCCGCTCCGGGCAGGATGTCGCATTTTGTCACACTTGTGGCACAGCTTTGCCACGACTCCCTGTTTTACTTAAAGATATCCAGACTAAAAAGGATGTCTTTATATGCGCTATCTGATTTTACTGCTTAGCCTTTCCCTTGCCTGCTGGGGCCTGTCGTTGCCATCTGATGCTATGCAACAGGGTTTTCTGTTCTGGCGTAATCAGGGTATTCAGCTCACCGGTATTCTTGCCATTGCCCTGATGGGGGCATTGATGCTGATGGCGCTTCGTCCGCACTGGCTGGAACAGCACTTAGGCGGCCTGGATCACCTCTATAAATTGCATAAATGGAGCGGGATCACTGCGGGTTCTATGGTGCTGCTGCACTGGTTGTTGACCAAGTCGCCCCGCTGGTTAGTGGATTGGGGCTTACTGCAATTGGGGCCAAGACCGGCTGGTGCACATGTCCCTGATGCCTGGCGTGGCATTGCCAAAGAGGCCGGTGAATACTGCTTTTACGCCATGATCCTATTTATCATTATCAGTCTGGTGAAAGTGCTGCCCTATGGTCGTTTCCGCCAGATCCACAAAGTGGGTGCTGTACTATTTTTGTTGGCCGCATTTCATAGTGTTTATCTGTTACCGGATGTCACGCGTTGGGCTCCGTTCGGCTTGCTGACACTCACGATGTGCGTGCTCGGATCATTAGCGGCATTCTGGAGTCTGTTCGGACAGATTGGCCGTTTGCAGCGGTATCAGGGCGTAATTGTGGCGCTGCAGCAGCATGAGGGGAATGTGCTGGAACTGGAAGTGGCGTTACCTACCGATTTTCAGGATGAATATTTGCCTGGGCAGTTTGCCTTGCTGACGCTGCATGAGGCGGAAGGTTCACATCCGTTCACTATTGTGCGCGAAGACGTGCAAAGTGGCACTATCATTTTTGCTATCAAAGCGTTGGGCGATTATACCCATCTGCTGGCTGAGCGGATCCAGGTGGGTGATGCAGTCATGGTCGAAGGCCCGTATGGTCGCTTTGTCTTGCCACCATCCGGTTCACAAGAGTACTGGATTGCCGGAGGTATTGGTATTACCCCTTTTATTGCCTGGCTGGAAGGGCTGGCCTCTGAAGGTGAACGTCGTCCGGGAGCGCATTTGTATTATTGCGTGAACTGCCAGCAAGAGGTTTTGTTTGCTGAACGTTTACAACAACTGTCGAAACTGACCAGTGTCAAAATCACGATCATCGATCGACAGATAGATGGCTTTCTGGATGCGTCACGGCTGGAGATTGATGAAGATACCCAGCTCTGGTTCTGCGGGCCGAAAGGGATGCGCGATATGTTGTTAACCCACGTCCCGGCGGCCCAGTTGCACTATGAGCAATTTGAGTTTCGTTGATGTAACATTCCCACTTGAAGTTGCAGCAGTGTTGGCTGCGTTCGTTCGCCCAATCACATAGTTTATCTATGCTCATGGGGTACCACTCACTGGCCGCCAACCTGCAACTCCAAGTGGTTTGGGTATGTATGGGTCAATTTAGTGGGATATTTAGCCGCCTTATTTGGCGGCTTTGCCATATAACTGACCTCGGAATAATAGCAGCACTGTTCGCCATGCCAGATAACCAATAAACAGATTGGCACCGATAAATATCGGAATGGATAACCATTGCGCGGACGGTAATCCGGCGGCTGCCAGCTTTAAACCACTGACGGTGGTCGCGGCAACACCGAACGTATAGGCCCAATACGAGGGAGCAAACGCTTGTGCGCCCAACCAGGCGCCGAGACGCAACCCCAGCAATAACTGGAATAGACCATATCCCCACAACATCAGCAACCACGGTGCCGTGCTGCCAGGCATTAATAATAAGCTGGCCATCGCGCAGACTACGGGTGGGGCAAACTGAATGCCGAGCAGTGGACGTTGTGCAACCGGCATGGTTTTCGGGTGCCACAAGCGCTGAATGATCAACGATTCCAGCGCCAGCCAGGAAAACACGCCTGCACCGAGAAACAGCCAGCCCCAGTCGGCATGACCTAAGGCGCCTAAGGCGGCAGCACTGGTAAAATTGCCGGCCACGGTGGGCAGATAGAGGGTGGGTGCTGTGTCGAGCGTATCTCGACCACCTTGCCAGAGCGTGCCGGTGTGCCATAACGCAAACATCAGATGCCAGCTGATCCCGACTGCAGTCAACACCCAGGCGACTGTATGGGAATAGGGCAAGACGGCTAATACAATCAGCAGTGTTGATACGCCGAGCAAGGCGGGAGTGCCGCCTTGTACCGGATGCAAAAACTCCGAACGCACCAGATTAAAGTGGCGAATGGCCTGCCAGATGTAACCAAGCAGCAATACCGCCCAGACTAAGCCCGCCAGCAAGAGCAGGCTTTCACCGATCATATGTGGTAATGGCCAAAGCTGTGTTGCGATCCGCCAGGCTTGCCCGAGACCGGACAAGCCTAACACCATGCCGAAGAAAGAAGCGGGGATCCGTTTTTGTGTCATTACTTCTTCGCCATCAGCCCTTGGTTAATATCCAGTAGATCCTGCTCTGACAGCGTGCCGGCGGTCTGTTTTAGTTGCAGTGTGCTCAGAATGTAGTTGTAACGGGCATCCGAGAGTTTTTGCTTGGCGGAATACAGTTTACTGGTTGCGTTCAGCACATCGACGATAGTACGGGTGCCCACCTGATAACCCGCTTGTGTGGCAGTCAATGCGCTGTCGGCAGACACCACCGATTGCTGATAGGCCTTGATGGTGCCAATGCTGGCGAACACATTGTTGTAGTTTTTATACAAATCGGCTTGCATGCTGCGATAGGTTTTTTCCAGATTTTCACTGGCGGCGACATAGTTAAACTGTGCCTGTTTGACCTGCGACTGAGTGGCACCACCGGAGTACAGCGGCAGGTTAAACTGCAGACCAATAGTACCTTCGTTCAGCGTGCCATCCTCTTTTGAGGTTGTATTTTTTTTATAATCGGTGTAGTTCGAATTGGCACCCAGTTTCAGATCCAGCGTTGGCATATGACCGGCTTTTGCCAGATCGATCTGCTGTTTTGCCACATCTTTACTGATGCGTAGCTGGTTCAAGGTCAGGCTGTGCTCTTGTGCGTCTTTCAGCCATTGATCGGCGCTTTGTGCCATCGGGCTTGGGCTAAAGCGCTCAGTGTTCAGCATATCCAGAAAACGATGTTCATTGCCGGTCAGCTGGCGTAACGACTCAAAACTATTCGCCAGCGTGTTTTGCGCATTGATGCTGTCGGCCACGGCTAAATCGTGCGCCGCTTTCGCTTCCTGCACATCAGTAATGGCGGTCATGCCGACTTCAAAACGTTGCTGGGTTTCATCCAACTGACGTTGTAAGGCTTTTTCGTTGGCATTGGTGTATTCCAGCGAATCTTGCGCCGCTAATACACTGAAATAGGCTTGCGCGGTTCGCAACATCAAACCTTGTTTTTCGATGTTCAATGCCACATCACTACTCATCGCTTGTTTGCTGGTGATGTCGGAATTCATCCAGACTGATTCACGGAACAATGCTTGTGTCAGTGATAAGCCCGCGCCGGCAGTACGTGCGGTTTGTTGATCATCACGGTTAGTTTTTTGATAACCGCTACTGGCACTTAAGCCAATTTGTGGCAGTTTGGCGGCATCGGCTTCGTTGATTTTTTCAAATGCGGCATTGCGTTGTGCCAATGTTTCCTGCAGTTGCGGATCTTTTTCCTGTGCCTGATGATAGATGTCGAGCAGGCTTTCCGCGTAAGCCAGTGGCGACAGGCCGAGCAGGATCAAAACGGATAATAACGATTTTTTCATTAATACGTTGCTCATCAAAACGGTACTCCAGTTAGTCCAGTGTTTTCCGAAAGCGTAGTACACCAACGAATAACATCGTGCATAAAAACAGTAGTAATGGCCACAAATGTGGCCACATCTCGATCACGCTATTGCCTTTCAGCATAATCCCGCGGATCAGGCGAATAAAGTGTGTCAGCGGTAATAACTCACCAATGTGTTGCGCCCACCCGGGCATGCCGCGGAATGGAAACATAAAACCGGATAACAGCATGGATGGCAGAAAAAAGAAAAATGTCATCTGCATGGCTTGAGTCTGATTACGTGCCACGCTGGAAATAGTGATACCGACGCTCAGATTTGCTGCGATAAATACCAGAATGCCCAGAAATAGCCAGCCCGCCGGACCGACAAACGGTACGTCAAATAATAGTCGTGCCGCAATCAAGATCACGGCAACCTGCACAAAACCAATCAATACATACGGCAGGATCTTCCCCAGCATCACCTCGAGTGGGCGTACCGGAGTGGCCAGCAGATTCTCCATCGTGCCGCGTTCTACTTCGCGCGTTACCGCCAAGGCGGTCATCATGATCATGGTCATAGTCAGGATCACGCCCATCAGACCGGGTACAATATTGTATTGCGTTAACCCTTCCGGATTAAAACGCCGTTGGATCACCAGCTCATACGGCTGTGATTTACCATTGAGATAACTCAGCGTGCCGGTCAGTTCATGTTGCAACCATTGCTGACTCAACTGTTGCAAGGCGCCGATGGCATTGGCGGTGGCGGAAGGGTCGGTCGCATCGGCTGCCACTAATAGTTGTGGATGCTCACCGCGCTGCAGTTGTTTGGCAAAACCAGCCGGGATCACGACGGCAAACTGCGCATCACCTTCCTCCAGCCAGCGATCGGCTTCGGCATCACTCAAATCGGTGGCAACCAGTTGAAAATAACCACTGTTTTCAAGGCTTTGTACAATGGTACGGGTAAAGGGGGTTTGTTCATGCGCAACAATGACGGTGGGCAGATGTTTCGGATCACCGTTGATCGCATAACCAAACAGCACCAGCTGGATCAGCGGAATGCCCAGCATCATCGCAAAGGTCAGCCGATCTCGGCGCAGTTGGATAAACTCTTTGGCGATCATGGCCAGCAAGCGGTGCCAGCTTAATATTTGATTCATAAGCACCTCTAACGGAAATTATCCTGACTTTGCTGCATCAGATGAATAAATACATCTTCCAGTTGCGGCGTGATCAACTGCCAGTGCAGATCGCTGCGCTGTTGGAACGGGGCAATCGCTTGAGCTAAGGCATCGGCGTCTAATCCGTTGATGTGCAAGCTGGTACCAAACCGCGTGATCAGGGCTACGGCAGGGTGATGTTGTAACACTGGTACCAACTCATCGACCCGGCCTTCCACTTGCCAGGTGATAAACTGACTTTGTTGGATCAGCTCTTTCGGCGTGCCGCAGGCCAGTAGTTTGCCATAAGCGATATAGCCTAGGCGGTGACAACGTTCCGCTTCATCCATGTAATGGGTGGACACCAGCACCGTCATACCGTCTGCCGCTAATTCATGGATCTCATCCCAAAAATCGCGCCGTGCTTTGGGGTCAACACCGGCGGTGGGTTCATCCAACAACAGTAACTGTGGTTCGTGCAACATACAGGCGGCCAGCGCCAGCCGTTGTTTCCAGCCACCGGATAAGGTGCCTGCCAATTGGTTTTGTCGCCCTTCAAGGCCCAAGCGTTCCAGCGCTTGTTGCACGCGAGGTTTGCGTTCCTTCATCCCGTAAATACGCGCGATGAAATCGAGATTTTCGCGCAAGCTCAAATCGTCATATAATCCAAAGCGTTGTGTCATGTAACCGACGTGGCGTTTGATTTCGATGGCTTGTTGGGTGATGTCATAACCCAACGTATGGCCGGAACCACTGTCGGGCGTTAGTAGCCCGCACATCATGCGGATCGACGTGGTTTTACCGCTGCCGTTCGGCCCAAGAAAGCCATAGATCTCGCCGCGCCGTACCTGCATCGATAGATTATCTACCACCAGCTTATCGCCAAAACTTTTGTTTAAGCCTTGTACATCAATGATCCAATTCTCACTGTTCATGGCTTATTGCTCCGTTTTTGCCAGTATCACGGCGACCGGCTGCCCTGGGTGCAACAGGAAGGTTTTGGTATCTAACGGCTTGGCTTCGACCATAAATACCAGCTTGGAGCGATTTTCTTTGCTATAGATCACTGGCGGTGTGTATTCCGCGTTGTTGGCGATAAAACTTATACGAGCCGGGATCGGCTGTTGGCAGCTATCGCAACTGACATTGATGCTCTGACCTAGCTTGATCGTCGCCAGCGTTGCTTCCGGGATATAAAAGCGGACCTTCACCGCCTCTGGCTCTAACAAGGTAACCACGGGGGAACCTGCTGGGATCCACTCGCCAACCTGATATAAGGTCTCTTCGACCCGCCCGGTTAAGGGGCTGTGTGGTGCGGTTTGTGCCACCAGCCAATCGGCATGGGTGAGCTGTGCTGCGGCTGCGGTAACGTCGGCCTGTGCTGCTTGCCTTACATCGACACGTGCAGCCTGAGCAGCCAGCGCCAACTGCGCATTCAGATCGCGGACCTTACCTTGCGCCTGTAACCGGGTGCTGGCGGCCTGATCCAATGCGGACTGGTTACTGAAACCTTGCTGGCGCAGCCGTTGCTGACGCGAAAGTTCCTGTTCGCTCAGTCTTAGTGCTGCTTGGGCGGCACTCAATTGCGCTTGTAAGGCTGAAATCTCTTCGCTGCGTTTGCCTTTATTTAAATCTGCCACTTGGGCTTGTGTTTTTTGCAACGTTGCCGCCGCTGCTTGCTGATTGCTGATGGTATCACTGCTTTCTAAACGGAACAGAGCTTGATCAACGGTGATAGCTTGCCCCTCGGTGACATTCAGCTCGCGCAGATATCCGGCGACTGGCGTAGCGATCCGCACGTAATCAGCTTCGACATAACCAGGCAGTGAGGTGTCAGCTTCTTGCTGGCAGGCGCTTAAACCAAGCACGCCCAACAATAACCAACCACATAAACCAATCAATTTACGCATGAGCAGCCTCCTGTAAGGCCATCAAACCGGCCCAGCTGAAACGCACAATGTGATTTTCAATATCATCCAGCCAGCCGGGGTAAGACAGCAGATCCGGGTTGGTTCTTAAAATAAGTGGGCGAGCCAGCACATAGATGATGCACTGACCAAACAGACTTAACGTGCAGCGTAAGAGCGCAGTTTGACCAGCATGGGGCAGGATCTGGCGCAACAGACTGAATATTTGCTGCATTTGCGGATATTGAAAACGCTGAAAAATATCCTCTTGTGCCGCGGTCGGGTTCACCATTTCACGCAGCACTAACTGCGCGAGTTGGCAGCCTTGGCTGTCATCGAGCATGCGCTGCAACAGACTGTGGGTCATAAAGCGGAAATGTTGTTGTAACGATTGTTCGGTATCTGTCAGCAACGGTCGTTGCTGGATTGCGAGTTCCCCATGATGGCGTAATACCGCCAGATATAAGCCATCTTTGCCGCCGAAGTGATAATTGATGGCTGAAAGACGCACACCGGCATTTTTGGCGATCTGCTGTACCCGGGCGGCACGAAAACCCTGTTCAATAAATTCCGGTGTTGCGGCTGCGATCAGTTTCAGGCGTGTTTCTTCACCATGTGCCGTGAGTGGTGGTGCTGGAATGATGGTTTGCTCTGGCATAACCGAACCCAATTAGAAAACTTTTTCTAATCATTGAACAGGAATGCGGCAAACGCAAGTTACAATTAGAAATTATTTTCTAATCTGATGGTATACCCAAAGTAATTGGCGTTGCAGCAAGGCGACAAGTGAACGAATCCCCATGAGCATAGATAAACTATGTGATTGGGGTGAGTGAACGCAGTCAACAACGCTGCAACGTCAAGTACAAAGGGTATAAATGAGAATCACTCTTGCCCCCCTGCAGGCTTCGGGGTAACCTGCTTTCCTTTGCTATAAAGCCAGTACGGGAGCCGTCACCATGGTGGATTCAGTCTTAGCCGCTGATCAACATTACGATCGTAATGATGTCGAAATCGTGAAGTGTGAACCCTGCTTTAAAGGATTCTTTCGCATTAATCGTTATCACCTGCGGCATAAATTGTTTGCCGGTGGTTGGGGTGACGTGATCCAGCGCGAGATGTTTGAGCGTGGTCATGCTGCTGCAGTATTGCTTTATGATATTGAACTTGATCGTGTAGTGCTGCTCGAGCAGTTCCGTCTGGGTGCTGTCGAGACCAAACAAGATCCGTGGTTGTTAGAGTTAGTCGCCGGCATTATCGAAGACGGTGAGCAACCCGATGAAGTGATCCACCGTGAGGCGGAAGAAGAAGCGGGTCTGCACTTACAAAAAGCCGATTTTGCGCTGAGCTTTATGGTCAGCCCCGGTGGTACCACGGAGCGCATTCATTTGTATGTCGGCAAGGTTGATTCAACACAAGCCGATGGTCTGCATGGTCTGGCGCATGAAGGTGAAGATATTCGTCTGCATGTCGTGAACCGCGAGCAGGCTTATCGTTGGGTGGAAGAAGGGCGCATTGATAACGCGACCACGGTAATTGCACTGCAATGGCTGGAACTACACCGGGCTAAATTGCAACAGCGTTGGTTGGGTGGATCGTGACGACGCTCTGTGCCACCCGGCGCCATGTGCCTGATCTGCCCGAGCTGCATCGAGCCTATGAAACCAATTATATGGCCTTGATGAAGCTCTTACCTTCGACAGACGATGGCGGGGCACGGTTGTATAACGTTGCACAATCATTACAATTCGCCGTTCGGATTTTAGAAAATACCCGCTACACCACGTTGTTGGAAATCTGTCAGCACAACGATGAGTTACCTGATTTTTTGAGAGGTTACATGCAAGTCCGGCTGTACCACGATGCACGTATGGCGGAAGTGTGTGTCAGCCAGCAGATTTCCCGTTTACACCCCAGCTATGATTATCCCAATCCAGCGATGCATCAGCGGGATGAAAAAGAGCAGTGTAACCACTTTCTGGCAGAATGGCTGCGTTTCTGTCTGGCCCACGGCTACAGCGCACAGGCGCTAACATACTAAATAATAAACAGATAATGACTGTCGCCTGATTTGCTTTATTCGGCATACATAGGGCGCTGTCTGCAAGTAAAGAGAGAGATTTTGGAAACCTGCACACTAAGTAACACGGACGATGGGATCGTTCGATTATTGCAGATTTCAGATACGCATCTGTTCGCTGATGCTAGCCGTGATTTATTGGGAATTCCCACGGCGGCTAGTTTTCAGGCGGTACTGCATGCTATTACTGAATTGCCACAACCCTATGATGTGGTGCTGGCTACGGGCGATCTGTCACAAGATCACTCGGCGGCGTCCTATCAGCGTTTTGCCCAAGAAGTAACGACGCTGCAAAAACCAGTACATTGGCTGCCGGGTAACCATGACCATCGGGTCTTGATGCAAAATGAACTGCAAGTTGCGGGTATTCATCCAGAGATGCAGCTGGTGGGTGAGCACTGGCAAGTCATTTTGCTCGATAGTCAGGTATATGGCACTCCGCATGGCTGGTTAAGCCACCTGCAACTGGAACAACTGGAAGCGGCTTTGCTGCAATATCCGGAAAAGCATGCCCTGATCTGTTTGCATCATCATACCTTTCCAATCGGTTCGATCTGGTTGGATCAACATGATCTGAAAAACGCGAGTGATTTTTTGACCCTGCTCAGCCATCATCCACAGGTGAAAGCGGTGCTCTGTGGTCATGTCCATCAGGAGTATGATCAGATGCATCAGGGGATCCGTTTTCTGACCTCACCATCGACCTGCATTCAGTTCAAACCATTGAGTGTCGATTTTTCACTGGATACCATGTCGCCCGGCTGGCGTTATCTGCAGCTTTATCCGGATGGTCGCCTAGCCACGCAAGTCTGGCGTCTTGATCCGGGCCAGTTTGTTCCTGATTTAAAATCTACAGGCTATTGAGATGTCTCCCACGCTGATTTATCTGCACGGCTTTAATTCCACTCCGAATTCTGTAAAAGCGCTGCAAATGACCGACTATCTGGCAAAAGAGTTGCCGGATATTCAGATCTGTGTGCCGGCACTGCCTAACACACCGGCGGCGACCTGGCAGATGCTGCAACAAACTCTCGCTGATCTGGGCGATCGTCCAATTGGGTTAGTAGGTAGCTCAATGGGTGGTTTCTGGGCCATGAAAGTGGCGGAAACCTATGGGCATCGGGCAGTAGTGATTAATCCGGCGGTGTACCCGCACTTTTTGCTGCAGCAATTGCTCGGGCCGCAGCGTAATCCGTATACTGGCGAAGAATATGTGCTGGAACCGGCGCATGTTGACGAGTTGCAAGCTTTGGGGGTGCCCGCACTGCAACATCCAGAACGGATCTGGTTATTACAGCAACAGGGCGATGAAGTGTTAGACTATCGCCTCGCATTACAATTTTATCATTTTGCACGAACGACTGTTGAGCAAGGTGGCAATCACGCCTTCACAGGATTTGAACGTTACTGTGCTCAGATAGTAAGATTCCTGCAGTTATAAACCGTCTTCACGGAATACCATGACTCAAGCTTATACCGCTGAATCCATTGAAGTCCTCAATGGTCTGGAACCGGTGCGTCGTCGCCCCGGCATGTACACCGACACTTCCCGTCCGAATCATCTTGGGCAGGAAGTCATTGATAACAGTGTCGATGAGGCACTGGCGGGGCATGCCCGTCGTATCGACATCACCTTATATGACGATCAATCGTTGGAAGTCACCGACGATGGCCGTGGTATGCCGGTTGATATCCACCCGGAAGAGGGTGTTCCGGCGGTTGAGTTGATTTTCTGTAAACTGCACGCGGGCGGTAAGTTTTCCAGCAAAAACTATCAGTTCTCCGGTGGTCTGCATGGGGTCGGTATCTCGGTCGTCAACGCTTTATCGCGCCGGGTCGAAGTGACCGTGCGTCGTGACGGCAATGTCTATGAAATGGCCTTTGAACAGGGCGATAAAGTTTCGGATCTGACCATCACCGGCACCTGCGGCAAGCGCAATACCGGCACCAGCGTCAAATTCTGGCCGGAAGAAAAATATTTTGATTCACCGAAATTTTCGGCCAGTCGCTTGGTGCATATTCTCAAAGCCAAAGCGGTGTTATGCCCGGGGCTGACCATTCACTTTGATGATCGCGTGAATAAGCAGGTATACGACTGGTGTTACCAAGACGGCCTGCGCGACTATCTGCTCGATAACCTGAAAGAGACCATTCGCCTGCCGGAACAGCCGTTTACCGGCCAGTTCAGTGCCGATAACTCGGCAGTAGATTGGGCGCTGTGCTGGTTACCGGAAGGTGGTGAGTTGATCAGCGAATCTTACGTCAACCTCATTCCCACTATTCAGGGCGGCACCCACGTTAATGGGCTGCGTCAGGGCTTGCTCGATGCGATGCGCGAATTCTGTGAATTCCGCAATCTGCTGCCGCGTGGTGTGAAACTGACCCCCGATGATATCTGGGATCGTTGTGCTTATATCCTGTCGATCAAAATGCAGGATCCGCAATTTGCCGGGCAAACTAAAGAACGCCTGTCGTCACGCCAATGTGCAGCGTTTGTCTCTGGTATTGTCAAAGATGCATTTAGTCTCTGGCTGAACTCGAATATCGAGCTGGCCGAACAGTTAGCAGAGCATTGCATTAACAGCGCCCAGCGTCGTCTGCGTGCCGCCAAAACCGTGGTGCGCAAGAAAGTGACCTCTGGCCCTGCCTTGCCGGGTAAACTGACCGACTGCAACTGCTCCGATCCGATGCAGGGTGAACTGTTTCTGGTGGAAGGGGACTCGGCAGGTGGTAGCGCAAAACAGGCGCGTGAGCGTGAATTTCAAGCCATCATGCCGCTGCGTGGTAAGATCCTGAACACGTGGGAAGTAGATGCTTCAGAAGTGCTGGCATCGCAAGAGGTGCATCACATCTCGGTGGCGATCGGGATGGATCCAGATTCCGATGACCTGAGTGGTCTGCGTTATGGCAAGATCTGCATCCTTGCCGATGCGGATTCCGACGGTCTGCACATTGCCACCTTGCTGTGTGCGTTGTTTGTGAAACATTTCCGCCCACTGGTGGAAAAAGGGCATGTGTATGTCGCGATGCCACCGCTGTTTCGTATCGATCTCGGCAAAGAGGTCTATTACGCACTGGATGAAGATGAGAAGCAGGGTGTGCTGGAGCGGCTGAAAGCCGAGAAAAAACGTGGTACGCCGCAAGTCACCCGCTTTAAAGGGCTGGGTGAAATGAACCCGAAACAGCTGCGTGAAACCACCATGGATCCGAACACCCGTCGTTTAGTGCAACTGACATTAGATGATGAAACCGACGAAACCACGCAGCTAATGGATATGCTGCTGGCGAAAAAACGTTCTGGCGATCGTCGTGAATGGTTAGAAAGTAAGGGTAATTTGGCGGATCTGGCGTTGTAGTTGTTGGAGCCTACCGACTGACCTCGTTATAATGTATGTTAATCGCATTAACATACAGAGCGCGTGATGATGGAAAAAAAGACCGCCCGGTTAACTTTGCTGATTGATCCGGTGAAGAAACAGGCTTTCGAAGATCTCTGCACAGCGCAGGATCTGACACCGTCGCAGGTGGTTCGCCAGATGATCCGTGATTATCTGGATGAACATGGCGTGACCTATGCCACCAAAAGTAAGATTGGCGCAAAGGTCAAAGAAGATACCGCGCCTTAGGCGCGGTCTGCTTAATATATCAATGCTCGACAACGGCTGCTTTTTCGCTGTTATCTGCAAAAAACATCTCACAGAAATTCAACGCTTCTTCAAATGTGGTAAAGCAATGCCCTTGACCGAGCTGCTCAATCAGGCCGGCTCGCGTTAGCTTTTGCTGCACCGCGCCATTGGCTTCTGATAATAAGATCGTGATGTTGTGTTTCGACAAGGTGTTGATGACATTTTCTAGCGATTGCAACGCGGTCATATCCATAAAAGGCACATGCATCAGCCGTAAGATCAGCGCTTTGGGCTCAGTGTGTGTTTGTGCTAGTGCGCGCTGAAAATTCTCTGCCGCCCCAAAAAATAACGGGCCAGCGATGCTGTAGACCAACACCTTCGGCGGTAAATGAGTGCGGCCTAATTGTTTCAGCTCCAGGTTGAGATCGTCGGTGGTGTGTTGCTGAATTTCTACCGAGCCCGCCATGCGCTGCATAAAGGTCAGCGACGCTAATACCACCCCGATATTGACCGCCACCACCAGATCAGTAAACACCGTCAGCAGGAAAGTGATCAGTAAAATCGCGGTATCGGTTTTCGGCGCTTTTTTTACCATGCTGATGAAATGTGGCAATTCGCTCATGTTCCAGGCGACGACAAACAAAATCGCAGCCAGTGTACACAGGGGGATGTCGTTGGCCAGTGGTGCCAGAAACAGCAGGATCAGCAGCAAAACCACGGAATGAATAATACCGGCCAGCGGGCTGTTACCGCCATTGCGGATATTGGTCGCTGTGCGGGCAATGGCACCGGTAGCGGCAAAACCACCCAGTAACGGGGCAATAATGTTGGCCAGCCCTTGTCCGATCAGCTCCTGATTGGAGTCATGCCGGGTGCCGGCCATGCCATCAGCGACCACCGCCGATAACAGTGATTCGATAGCGCCCAGCATGGCAATGGTGAAGGCCGGGCCAATTAATTGGACCATCTGACTGAAACTGAACTCTGGCAGAGTAAAACTCGGCAATTCCTGCGGAATGCCACCAAATGCACTGCCAATGGTCGCGATGCCAGTAGGGTGGAATATGCTCACGATTAATGTCGCAAAGACCATCGCGACTAACGGGCCCGGTACTTTCCGCAGGTAAGGAATGCGCGAGGTCAGGATCACCAGTGCCAGACTCGTGAGTGCCAGTGCGCTGGTCGTCAGATTGGCATGCGGCAGCTGTAGCAACAGATGCCAGAGCTTTTCATGGAAATGTTCACCGCTAACGCTGGGCAGGCCGAAGAAATCTTTCCACTGTCCAACCCAAATGATCACACCTATGCCGGTTGTGAAACCGACGATCACCGGTGCGGGAATATATTTGATGATGCTGCCAAGCCGGCTAAACCCCATCAGCATTAAAATGACACCGGCCATCAGTGTGGCCAGTTGCAGCCCGCTAATGCCGTGTTTGGCGGTGATGCCGGCTAAAATGACGATAAATGCCCCGGTTGGGCCGGCAATTTGTAAACGGCTGCCGCCAAACAGGGAGACCACCACACCGGCAACCAGTGCCGTATATAAACCTTGTTCTGGTTTGGCGCCGGAGGCGATGGCAAAGGCCATGGCTAACGGCAGCGCGACCACGCCAACGATGATACCGGCAACCAGATTCGGCAGCCAGTTTTTGGCGCGAAACAATCCTGCTCTCTGCGCCTCCAGTATTGCAATCATAGCCACCTCAAATACTAATAACATTAACATATGGTGATAACTGTTGATGCATTCTAGCGCGTTACTGACCGTTAGGTCATGCAAGCGGATCAAAAAAATACCGGCTAATCGCTCTTTGCTAAAAAAACCGCTTTTTCTGCAGAATTTGCGGCAAAGCTCCCATATCTTTCTCTGCAATGTTCTAGAATTATTAGCATATGCTGCTGGTGGTTACAGCGCATTCCCCTCGCATTACGCTACGAGTCGCGGAGGTATCCTATGACTAAGCACACATTCATGCATGCAAAGATTCCGCAGTATGCACAGCACCCACACCACGATGAATCTACGTTCTCTCATATCAAGCATATGCTGATTTTGTGGAAACAAAACTGGCAAACTCGTCGTCAGTTGGCGCAACTGAGCGCCGAAGATCTACGTGATATCGGCCTTAGCGAAGCACAACGACAAGAAGAGCTGAATAAATCGTTCTGGGAACCCTAGAAATAAGCAGGAAGCAGATTTATAAATCAAACCCCCAAGAAATTAGCTTGGGGGTTTTTGTTTTTATCGGTCTAACTGATACAGTAACCAGGTAATGGCTAATAGGTCGGCACTACCACCGGGGCTCAGATTCCGCGCAATTAATAGCTGATCTAGATGCTGTAACGCCCGTATCCGTTCGATGGAAAGAAACTGTGTCTGCAGGGTAATTTCTTTGGCTTGTTGCTGCACATAATGCAGCCCGTCGATGCCGCCGCGGGCGACCAAATTGGTGTCGTTATTGTGTGCCAGTAATGTCAGCATCACTTCAAGCAGTGCGCTGTTGCGGTCAGCCCCATGGGCAATGGCGTTGGCATAAATAGGTAGCGAATATTCACGCACCGTTGCGAAACCTGATTCCACCTCACCACGTACACCAGTCAGACCATACTGGTGGAAGAATCGTTCACCGGCGGTTTTCGGTTGTGCATTGGTGGCTAATTCCCGTTGAACCAACCCTTCGGTGGCGCGCGCCACTTGCTGACACACGGTTTGCTGGTTGAGTATTTTACCTTGTTGCCACAAACGCCCGGCAGCAGCACACAACAGCGCCAGTGAGAACAACATACCTTTGTGGGTATTGACACCTGCGGTGGCGAGCAACATATCGCGTTCACACTGTTTTCCATGCGGGCGTAACATCGGCAGTAGTTGATTGGCGGGCAGGTTGGCACTATCGATACCAGTTTGGGTGAATAACGCCAGCCAAGGCGCGATAGCTTCCGCACTGTGTTCAAAGGTGGCGACAGTCATATCCCGATGCGAGCCGTTATTAGCGCGATCGACCAGACCGGGTTTCGGCGTGGTGTAAACCTCAATCAACATGGCGTGATGGGCGAGGGAAGCCATGTCCCGCACGATAGCGGGTTGAATGGTGACCGGCATGGCGCAATCGGCATCAAACAGTGCATACATGGCGTTGTTCCTGTGTTGATAAATAAGTGTGCAAAATCTGATGGATACGAACCTGTAGTTCTTCATTGCTGTGGCGACGACTACGACCACACACGGCGGCCAGATCATCACAAATCAGGCAGCGGCGTGGTGGTAAATCAAATTCGCGACGCGACAGACTGCGGCCATCGGTATGTAAAACATCAAGATCAAACAGGCGACCGAGCGGGTGTTGCTGCTCCAGTGTGAGCATGGCGCTTTTTAGTGTCGCGGCCGGAACGGCAACGCTCCAGAAGGCTTCAGGGCCCGTGATATGCCGCCAGGAAGCATGGGCCGACACGCGCCAGCCCAGGGCTTTGAGTTCACGCTGCACGGCCAATACTCCGGCCGCCTGTAACTGATGAGCCTCCGCGTTATCTTTAATTTCCCCTGGCATATTGATGCAAAAGGAGATCAGGCTTTCGCCATAACGTTTCAGCCAAATCCGCTGGCGTTGCACTCGTTCATCACGAGCGGCCAACATTTGGGTGAGCCCGATCCGCAAATTGGTCGGGCGGCTGCTCATCAGTTCCATGCTTATTTCACCTGTTTCACAACATCAATGATGCTGCCATCGCGATAGCGGATCACGCCGACGATACGGTCGGTGTATTCGATCTCCGCTGGGATCCCGGTCAGTGAATAAGCGCGCTCACTCAGATCTTCTATCGACATGATCGGTAGTTTCGCTGCCAGCAGGCGCTCTTTGACTTCCGGGCGGGCGGGGTTAACGGCAATACCATGATCGGTGACCAGCACATCAATGCTGCTGCCGGGGGTGATGCAGGTGGTGACTTTGTTAACGACAGTCGGAATTCGCCCACGCACCAATGGTGCCACTACTATGGTCAGATTGGCCGCTGCCGCCGTATCGCAATGGCCACCGGACGCTCCCCGGAACACACCGTCTGAGCCAGTGATCACGTTGACGTTAAACTGAGTGTCAATCTCCAGCGCACTTAGGATCACGACATCGAGTTTTTCGACACACGCCCCTTTCGATGATGGATTGGCGTATTGATTGGCAGAGATTTCCTGATGATGCGGGTTTTTCCCCAGTGATTCCGCCGCCACGCTGTCAAAGCATTGCACATCGAGCAGGGTTTGGATTAAGCCCCGTTCATGCAATGCCACCATGCTGGCAGTGATACCACCGAGACCAAAACGTGCCTTGATCTTGTTGCGTACCATTTTGTCAGCCATAAAACGGGTGACAGCCAACGACGCGCCACCGGTACCGGTTTGCAGCGAAAAACCATCATTAAAGTAACCGGAATGTTCAATAACATCAGCGGCTTGGCGGGCGATTAACAATTCACGTGGGTTGGTGGTCATGCGGGTGGCATCACCACCAATTTTGGCCGGGTCACCCACATGTTCAACCTGCACAATGCTGTCGACACAATCTTGCGCGATGCTGGCTGGGTAGTTGGGGTAGCCAACCAGCTCTTCGGTTAATAAAATCACATGACGGGCGTATTCGGCATCGACACGGGCGTAACCCAGTGAGCCGCAACGCGATTTGCCGGAAAAACCGTTTGCGTTACCGAACTCATCGCTGCATGGCACGCCTAAAAAAGCGACGTCGATATTCAGTTCACCACTTTGGATCAGGTGCACACGGCCACCGTGCGAGTGGATATGCACGGGTTCTTCCATCAAGCCGTTAGAGATCGCTTCAGCCAGTTTACCGCGCAGGCCGGAGGTGTAGATCTTGCGCACCACACCATTGCGAATATGTTCCAGCAGTGGCGTATGGCAGTTGGTCAGCGAACTGGCAGCTAAAACCAGATCTTTGAAACCCAGCTCGGCCAGTTTATCCATCACCATGTTGACGGTTTTATCGCCGTCGCGGAAGGCATGGTGAAACGAGATGGTCATGCCATCGGTTAAGCCACTGTTGCGGATCGCCGCTTCCAGCGAGGCGTGTAATTTGTTCTGTTTTTCCGCCCCAGTTTCGGTCTTGTTTTCGTGTTTAGAAAACAGCGGAATATTGGGTACTAAAGCGGAAATCGCAGCCGGAATTGGGCGCGCTAATACATTGGTAGTCATGGCAAACCTCATTGTCTGATGCCGGAAGCTTCTGCACGCTGGAGAACCCAACGGGCACGTTCAATGATCGGTGCATCGATCATTTTGCCGTTCAGTGACACGACACCGAGTCCCTGACGGGAGGCGTTTTCTGCCGCTTCAATGATCAGACGGGCATTACCGACCTCTTTGCGGGTGGGCGCGAAGACGTTATGCAGCAGTTCGATCTGGCGTGGGTTGATCAGCGATTTGCCATCAAAGCCGAGCTGTTTGATGTGTTCAGCTTCATGGATGAAACCTTCTTCGTTATTGGCGTTGGAATAGACGGTGTCGAATGCCGCAATGCCAGCCGCGCGTGCGGCCTGCAAGATCGAGCAGCGGGCAAACATCAACTCGATACCATCGGGGGAACGCTCGGTGCGAATATCGCGCACGTAATCTTCCGCGCCCAGCGCAATACCGATCAAACGACGGGATGATTTGGCGATTTCCGGCGCATTGATGACGCCTTGTGCGCTTTCAATGGCTGCCATCATGCGAGTGCTGCCTTCGGCGCGACCACATTTGCGTTCCACCTGCAGAATATGGCGTTCCATCTCCAGAATATCTTCCGCCGAATCGGTTTTTGGTAAGCGGATAACATCCACACCGGCACGCACCATCGCTTCGACATCGAGTTTGCCGTAAGGCGAATCAATCGGGTTAACCCGCACCACCTTCTCGATATTTTTATACAGCGGCATTTGCAGTGCATGGAACACCAGCAGGCGCGCGGTGTCTTTCTCGGTGATGGCGACCGAATCTTCCAGATCGAACATCAGTGCATCGGGGCTGTAGATAAAACTGTTGCTGAGCATGGCGGCATTGGCACCGGGCACGAACAGCATGCTGCGGCGTAATTTACTCATAACGCCCCCCAGTTCAGATCCAGCAACTGCGTGCCGGTGGCGCGGATCAACGCGGCCTGCACGCGGGCGCGGATCACGCAATCAAGCGCGCCTTTGTCTTCGACAATCACGCGCACACCCTCAATGCTGAGTTTATGCAGCGTGTCGTGGATCAAGCGGCGAATGGCATCACCGAACTGTTTTTCCACCACACTCTCCAGCTCGATTTCGACCTGATGCGAATCGATAGGCTGAATGCGGATCAATACATCGCCGGACTCCAGCGTGCCGGCATGCGATTGCTGTATTATTTTCATTTGTCAGACCTTTGTTGTTGACGGTTTGGCTGCTCACCCAAGAGCGACACCGTGAAAAATAAGTTATCCGGCCAAGCTGTTTCCCAGTGGCTGCGACATTGGATAGTGTTGCCACAGATAGCGGTAGGTGCTTTCCGGTACTAAGGCTTTGACGGCTTCCGGCCCTTTTTTCGCTAACAAATCACGCACGCGGCAGGCGGAGATCGGCTGTGCGGCCTGCTGGCGACGTTCAATTTCATGCAGCTCAATTTGTGGTGCGCGCACTTCCGCTGTGGTCAGCCAATACGCCATTTCGCGGTTGTATTGCGCGGTGACTTCACACATCGGCTCGGTGCCGACATAGCGGCGATTGATGCCTAAGGCGGGTGCGATATCGTGACGAAATAGCTGTAAATCGAGCGCCATATGGCAGTGATTAATGATTTTCTGATTTTTCAAAAAATAACTAGGGAAAGTGGCACGAGAGATCAGGTAATCAGAGCCGGGATGAATAGTCAGATTTTTCAAATCAGCCACACCGGCTTTGATCAGATCGAGGCGATCTTCATAAGGAAATTCCGAGGCGTTTTCCTGCACCACGAACAGATGCACCCAGTCGCACTCCTGACACGCCTGTTGCACCAGATAACGATGGCCGAGGGTGAATGGATTGGCGTTCATTACGATGCCGCCAATATGCCGACCGTCCTGTCGTTGTTGCGCCAGGCGCTGGCAATAACGTTTCAGACGGGTGGCACTATTTTCCAGCAGAATAATCTGCCCTTTGACGGTCGCCAGCAGATGAAAACCACATTCAGTAAACATCGCTTCATTTTCTGGTTTGGTATAGATGAACAACTCATAACGATGCAGGCTAAAAGCCTGATTCAACAGTGTGGTTAACAAACGCAGCGCTAACCCCTGACCTCGCAGATGCGGCTCAATCGCGATGCATTTCAGCACCCGTCCGGCGATGCCACCGCAGGCGACCAGTCGTTGCTGTTCATCAAACGCGACAATAAATTGTTCAATATCGGTATCAATATTTAAGTTGTTTTGTTGCAGAAAATTAGCGATTTGTTGCCAGCGCATTATTTCCGTTTTTAACACGCAACAGAAAATATATTCTTCGTTCATACCAATACAGGTTGCGATAAATTCTGTTTTATATGAAAAGATATTTGACGTCTTTATTTTTTGATCGCGCGCAACCTGTGGTGAGGTTTAAATATTGGAAATAATTTTTATGAATTAAAACATTTAACCTTTTGTTTTTAATGTTTTTTTGTTTGGTGATTTGTTTCTGTAAATGTGCGGTATATATAAATCAGATAAGATAATTAAACACATTAAAACGGCGTTCTAATCAGGTATTGATCAAAGTTAATAATGTTTTTTCCCGCTAATTTCTCATTATCGCAAATCCAACAAAAAATGCCCGAGTTTGCCGGCATCTGGTTTTACTGGTTGTCAGCAATGTATTCGAGGGAACACTGTGTTATTTGTTTAACAGGAGACGTTATAATGGGAAAAGAACAGGCAAGTGTTGCTGATTCGAGTGAATTGTCACTCAGCACGGCAACCAGTGAAAAATTCTGGCCACATGGCTGGTGGAAAATATTTGATCTTAAAGTTGGCATTATTCCACTGCCGTTATTTGTATTGGCGGCGGCGTTAATTGCTGGTTTATGCATTACCGGAGAGTTACCCAGTCAAATAACAACCATGGTGGTTGTACTGGGTTTTTTTGGTTTTGTTTGTGGCGAAATTGGTAAGCGGTTACCTATATTAGGTAAAATTGGTGCAGCTGCAATTTGTGCTACATTCATTCCATCAGCCATGGTTTATTACCATGTATTGCCTGATGCAATCATTGATTCCACTAAAGTATTCTATAAATCAACCGGTATTTTATATCTATATATCAGTTGCATCATTGTTGGCAGTATTTTTAGCATGGATCGCAAAACCATCATGCAGGGTTTTCTGAAGATCTTTATTCCAATGCTGTGCGGTGAAATTGTTGGTGCCGTGGTTGGTACTGCCGTGGGAACATTATTAGGTTTAGGTACTTTTAATACTCTGTTCTTTATTGTGTTACCAATAATGGCCGGTGGTGTGGGTGAAGGGGCGATTCCGCTATCGATTGGCTTCTCAGAAATCATGCATATGGAGCAAGGTGTGGCGTTTGCACGCATCATCCCGATGGTGATGCTGGGCAGTCTGACCGCGATTTTGACTGCTGGCATTCTGAATCATATTGGCAAGCGTAAACCACATCTGACTGGTGAAGGGCGTTTAATGCCTGGTTCTGAAGAGGAAGTGGCGAGTACAACGGCACAAAATCCGCTGAAAGGTATGATTGATGTGAGTGGCTTGGCATCAGCAGCGTTAATGGCTTTACTGCTGTATATGGTCGGGATCTTAGGACATCGTCTGGTTGGTTTGCCTGCTCCGGTAGGTATGTTGTTTGCCGCCGTGGTGGTGAAATTGACTCAAGCGGTATCACCACAGCTTACTAACAATGCGACTGTCGTGTATAAATTCTTCCAAACATCAGTGACTTATCCGATCCTGTTTATGGTGGGTGTGGCAATTACGCCATGGGAATCACTGATGGCTGCATTCACCATTCCGAACCTGATTGTGATTGTTTCGACAGTGCTGAGTCTGGTAATCACCGGTTTCTTTGTTGGCAAAAAAATGGGTATGCACCCAATTGATGTGGCTGTGGTGTCTTGCTGCCAGAGCGGTCAGGGCGGCACTGGTGATGTGGCGATTTTAACCGCAGCGAATCGTATGGTGCTGATGCCTTTTGCCCAGATCGCCACCCGTATCGGTGGTGCGATCAACGTGACGCTGGCATTGGTAGTGTTATCGCATTTCTTCACATTTTAATGGTATTAAGCTGACGCATCATCATTTTGCCCGGTTGGTTACCAACCGGGTATTTTTAATCCAGATGAATGTGGATGCTGACAATTAAATATTGATGAGGCATTACTATGAAGTTATTAAGTTTTATCCGAGTTGATGGTTCAAAGAGTTACGGCATCTATAAAAATGATGGCATTGTCGATCTAGGTTTACGATTAGGTGATAAATATAAGGATATTAAAGCACTGTTAGTTGCGGATGCTTTATCGTTAATAAATCAATATATTGATGCGAAAATTGATTATTTATCCGATGCAGTAAAATTCCAGGGCGAGATCATGAACGT